>Ga0209651_1000279_pt1 | contig 19201 bp, 6 predicted proteins | sample LauGreFBDMM110SN_2_FD_188216 | JGI IMG/M metagenome (GOLD analysis project Ga0209651, IMG submission 188216) | Freshwater lake microbial communities from Lake Michigan, USA - Fa13.BD.MM110.SN (SPAdes) (version 2) | ecosystem: Environmental > Aquatic > Freshwater > Lake | place: Lake Michigan, USA... | reverse complement strand
TGGGAAATCCAAGTCATCCGCCACGGACATGGCCATTATGGTACACCCCATGTGCAGGCTACGTGCCATGATCCGCACGAGCACGTCTGCCACACACACCAAGGGGAGCGCGTCAACAGACATGTCCAGTATCATGTTTTTGACGAGTTCCATCATGTCTCCTCCAGTGTCCTTGAACCGCGAGAGATGGTCGATTGATTTGAGATATGCTCCAAGCGCCACCCCCCTGCTCCTGTATCCTTGTTCCATACGTGACCAGTTCTCGCGCTCGGTATGGTTCAGCATGCCCTCAAAGTACTTGAGTAAGAAGAAACTGGACCATTCGAGGAGCGCGGATACTGGCTGATTGATCTCTGCAGGGGTCGCTCTCAACCGATTCGTAAGCCCAAGGTATAGCGATGCAAAGACATGAGAAAACACCAGAAAATACGCCACTCCGTCAGGATCCCCCAGTTCCCTGTGGCGTCCAGTGTTGATGTCCCGGACAATGTCCTGGAATTGTGTTCTGCTTCGCTTGTTGCACAAGGGACCGGATCCAGGCCAAACTACACAGCTCACAATGCTAGCAGATCTCGTCATCTCGGCTGACATAATATTGTCCAATACATTGCTGCAGTAAAGGAGAAGGTGCGCTTGTTGGATTCGTTGTTTGACAGTTATGACCCTCTCATTTGTCTTCTTGGGATCAGAGGTAGTCAGCGCAGCAGAATTGGTAGAAGTCTCATTCCGAGGCAGAACGTCTTTGATAATCGGGTTTAGACTGTCGCCTCCACGCATTTCAGATGCATACAGCGGCCTTCCGTTGAGTTCGGTGGGGGGCTGAGTAAAGATCTCCAAAGACGCTGCGCAAGTGCTCGGAGCTGCGCTTGCTGTACTGGCCTGTTCCCAGACGGTGTTCGAGAAACGTGAACACGCCATCGGGAGAAGCATTCGCTGGTGAATAGGTATTCCCAGGATATCGTAGAGTTTGTTGGTTACGTCCATGAGACGGTTGATCGTGTTATCGGTTCCCGTACCATTGGGCTTCCGGTTGTCCGAGATTACGGGTCCGCCAGAAACAGTCATCTTGTAGTGACCGTTTCCGGCCATGACGATTATCATTGCAAAAAAGTATGTCCATGTATCGTTCAAGCCTCCGAAACCGTACAGCAGTTGTGAAATCATCATCTCGAAAAGCAGCGCCAGGTTTGCAGAGTTGAGGTAAAACGACTGGTTAATCTCCTCGAATGTATCGAGCATGGCGCCAAGGACAGCATCCATACGATCGTACCGCCTGTTGGAAGGAATTTTGAGCTTGAAGTGATGGAGTCGCGAGCTAATAGAACGGTCGTTCTCAAAACAGATTTCCTTCATATCCATGGTGTCACATATGAATAACATCTGCTCGATCGTCTTGCTCCTGAATCCCCCCCCCGATACCATGCCTCGCAGGTTAAAGATTGCTCCAATTATGTACTTGTCAACATTCGTCACCATACGTTCCACGGACATGCCGTTAGCCCTGCGATGCTTCATGTCCTTCATGAATCCCTTGTACCACATGAGCTGGCTATTGTTGGTGACCAGTGATTTAAACGGGTCCACGGACGAGCTGTTAAACGAAAAGTGTTAGTCTGTAAAGGGGCAAATGTAGTATAAGCCACTCCGACCTGAAGTAGGTCTCGTCGAGAGTGACAGCGTCCGCCTCCCGGGTATCCGTAAGGAAATGTGAAATGTCGGGAAAGTCATCGTTAGACTCGTCTTGAACTGAGCAAAACGACCTGAGAAGCGCTCTAACAAGGACAGGGAGCGCATCTTTTCCACCAATGTATGCAAACCACGTGTCATAGTTCTTGCATAATGCATTACGCGTGGTAAAGCGCATGAGTAATGGAAAGGGGGGCAGTCCAAACACACGGATCTCCCCGTGGTCTGAGACAGCTAACGGCCACCCACCTACAGCCTCAAGCCGCGCGTCTTCAAACGTGCTCTTATCCTTGGTCTGATTGTATCTTTCCAGTATAACCAGATTCCTTTCGTCGGCGCGCTGTATGGCAGTAATGTTTCGATGCATGTACTGAATGTAATCCGTCGCCCTCAGATCCTCGCCTTTGAAATTCATGACAGGTATCCCGACGATCCTCACACCAGTGGCCTGCGGGTCTTCCTTGGAAATAACATGGCAGATCTTAGGAGGCAGAAGGAATTGCGAAAGGATGGTATTGACTCCCAGACTCCCTCCGGAATTAAACCTGTAGTCGTTCCATTGCCCGAAGTCTTGAGTCTGGACACCGAGGTTCATCACAAGTTCATGATTCAAGATCTCCTCCAAAGTTGTCCGCATAGATAAGTAGAGATCCATCTGCGTCTGATAATGTGGCGAGCTTATCTTGGGAGGACACAGGATAGACTCAAAGATGTATAACCACATTGAAAAGTTGGCGGTAGGGGTCACGAAGACTACAGAGAAATTCTGGTGACAAATCTGGCCTTTTGAGTTTAGGTATTCCACACCAGTGAATCCATGTCTTATCAAAATATCCGTGACGGGACATCTAGACTCCTCTGGTTGCTCCAGTCCTCTCGCATCCAGTAGGCGCTTGATGTCAAACTCCCCGCTCTGAGACATGGGCAATGCATCGACGGACCCGACTCTCTCGGTGTCTCGATCACATTTGGAATACAACCCTGTAATAATCTTCTTGTTCTTCCGGCAATGGATTACTCCAATGTTGTCCGTGGGAAACACGTAAGGGCTCCTGTCCTGTGACTCGAATATTTTCTTTACTGTGTCGAAAAAGTACAAGGCCTTCAGGCTTCGGTCCGGGATATCGGAGTAACATTTCTCCAGAAAACAGTATGTAGGCCCATGATGAGGCGCCGCAAGACGCTCGAGACTGTTCTGATTCAACAGGCTGAAACACTTCGCTTCTGAGTACATTCGCCCGATATGCTCTTCCCCTGGAGTCAAACAGGCAGCCCGGTAGCCATCCATCGGAATAGGGATGTGTTTCAACGCCTCGGGAATTCGTTCCCAATGTGCTTTGAAATGTTCTGGGATGTGCCAGGACAGGGATCCAGTGGCGTTCAGAGCGTTCGGAGAGGGAAGCGCACTTGGGTTCGTATTCGGGAAAAGACCACGCAGACGGTTCTCGTTTTGCGATTGTGCTGGTACAGATGCAGCCGAGACTTGAGACGAGTTGAATGTGTTGTCCAGTTCTTCAGAAAGGTATCCGTCGTTTTGGTCCTCGGTCTGTTGAGACCGAAAGACTTCACCTGTACTTGCTGGTGGCTGGAAATCTGCATAAGTACGCATACACCAATCAGTAAAGATCGACCAACAGAATCATGAAACGCGTGAGCTGATTGTACCCGAAAGAAATCCACTAATCGAGTCTTCGACATCCTGTGTGGATAAGTCAGGGCCAGTACACTGACTACAGTGATCGGATTCCACAGATCCTTGCGTGGACATGCCTGAGAGACCGGTTGGATTTAGTCTGGTTTGATAGAAATGTCCGTTTTTAATCCCAGGAATCCACCCTTCTTGAAACACTCGAGTGTTTACCGTTGAGAAAAAAACGAAGCGCTTGAAACGTTTGAGTGTTTAGGGAAACACTCGAGTGTTTACCGTTGAGAAAAAAACGAAGCGCTTGAAACGTTTGAGTGTTTAGGGAAACACTCGAGTGTTTACCGTTAGAAAAAAAAAGCGCGTAGTCCACTCAAGTGTATCGGCAAACACTCTAATATGTAACGGTTGCCCTTCGTGTTTCCGTTGATACACTCGAGTGTTTGAGCTGTCCCCTTTAAAGGCGAGTTTTTTGTGTGGACTCCCCGTTTCCGACCACATGTCCACGATCGCTTTCCACACAGCAGTGGATCTCTACAAGGACTGCAGTACCCCCGTTGACTGTTTTTATTTGTTTCAATGCACCAATAGCGCTGCTTGGACTCCAGACAGCCTCCGTATTCTAGCAAGAGCATGTGTGTTTAGGATGTACAGTTCTCGACTCCTTACGTTAAACTGTGTGAAATCTATGTTCTTGTTCAAGGAGACTTCGATCAGCAAGACTGGAGTAAATCTTGCGGTGACTTTCCCAACACGTTTGTTCAGCATTTGTCACAATGTTTGACGATTCTGATTGCAGGACGGCGTGCGATCATGGATACAACGAGTGGGGCAGACGGATGAGACACTTCATTGGTGTTCTACCAGTTATTACGCGTGCATTTCTCGGATGTATAAAACCAGTGCATCCGAGTTGGATAGCTTCCTTTCCTTTGGAACCGTTTTAGACCATGAGACACGCGGGATAATGGAGGTTATGTTCGCAGTGAGTTGCTTTCGAGCGGGTTCATTTGAGTCTATGGGGTCGTTGTTCTGGATCTTCGTGAATGAGCTTATCCGTGTTCAAGTGAAAGACGTTGATCACTTCAATCTCTTGTTATGGGGTCAGACACTCCCGCAGACTGTGTTGGTGCTCGCGCCTGTGGTTTTTGTGATGGACAGTATGCTTCCTGGGATAGAGCATGCCATATCCATCGAGGGGACAGCGAATCCGGACGCTGGTACAACCACGAACGCGGATTATGTACGTCGAAGCACTATTGTTGTTCCTTCCAATACCAGCATGGCTTTTTTCAATAGTGTCAGGATTTTGTCGGTGAATTTTAAGCGTCTTGTCGTTCCTTACTTTCCCGTATGTGAGCGCTGTATCACGATGACCACTCCTGTTTCAAGTGGGTGTATTGTCTGGTTGGCGAACATGGAAATGTTTGAAGGAGGCATCCACGTGACCAATTATGATTCAGTCAATTGCTTGGGTTTGACTATTCGTGAAGCAAAGACTGGTATGTCAGTAAAGCGGGTACAAGATTTTTTCTTTGGGTCTGGTGGTCGTGAAGCACCAGTGTTGGAAAAATGTGAGCTGGCGTTCTTTATGGAAAGAGTGAACAGGGCGTGCTTCGAGGATATTCGCCTCAACCAAAGTAGGGTAGCATTCGATGCCAATGTGTCCGATCTTTTTGAAGTGAGACGCGTTGCCATGATTCAGTGTGGATCTCTGGGTCAGATTTTGATGAAGCCAGGGAATAACCCTCTATTCCATAGGATCATGGTATGTAGTTCATGGTTTGATTTTTTGTGTTTTACGCATTTCTAAAATCTGTTTTTGTGCAGTTTAATGACACCCCCCACCAGCTTTTGTTTGGTGAGAAAGACGGGCTTATTTCACCAGCCCCTATTTTTCATACGTGTCTTTCCACGAAACTACCTGTATCCGAAGAAGTGTGATACGTTCCACGCCCTGCTCACGTACGCTGCAGCATCTGTGTTTTTCGGATGGATCCTTTTGTTGCATTCTTTGTCTGGGGCAGTCTTTTTTTCTTCGGAATCACCAACTCTCTCTGCCGTGTTGGTTAGCCAGATGAGAAACCAACAGACAAAAACTGGAACATAAAGTGGTACAAGATCAGAGATGTTCATATGACCACCTTCCCGATTTGTGCCACGGAAAAAAATAAATACGTTTTCGTTTGGTTGGCGTGTATAAAGTCAAGTATGTTGTTTAGTGTTAAAGCCATATGGTAGCTTATAGTAAAGCGATGTTCGGGTTGGTGCCTATTGTCTTTTATTTTTTAATGTGTGTTTCACGCACTGTCTCTTTGTGTACGCCTGGGTTTGTCCCATGGACGTTAGAAAACGGTACGATTGTTTGTCAGGGCTGTATTGCCGGGACGTACCAGACAGGATTTGGAATGACTAGTTTGGCAGATTGTCTACAATGTCCTAGAGGAACCTTCCAGACTGGTCTAGGGATGGGGTCTTTAGTAAACTGTATAGAATGTAGCCCAGGCACATACCAACCATTACCAGGACAGGCTTTCATTGCATCATGCCTTCAATGTAGGGCGGGTGAATATCAGACTAGTCGAGGAGCGACCTCGGTCACTGCTTGCACTAAATGCGAGATAGGGTCGTATCAGCCAGTCAAGGGATCGATACACGAATGTACCTTGTGTGCGTCGGGCTATTATGGCACTTCTTCGGGTGCGGACAGCTCAGCAGCAGGTTGCCTGCCATGCCCCTCTGGTACATACCAGACCGCCGAGGGGAGTGTGAGTAATGCCACGTGTGTAATGTGCAGCACTGGGACTTATCAGCCAGTAGCTGCGGCAGATAGTGTAGACGATTGTGTCTGGTGTCCGGCGGGCACGTACCAATCTACCGTCGGGCAGACTAAGCTAGAAGCGTGTACCAAGTGCCCTCTAGGGACGTATCAACCAGGATTCGCAGCCACAGGCATATCCGACTGTAAAGAATGTAGGATAGGGACGTACCATTCTGGCGCAGCTGGCGCCTCGTTTGAGGAGGAGTGTTTACCATGTCCCGCCGGAAGTTATCAGCCTACCACTGCCGCCTGGGGGTTAACAGCGTGTCGCCTCTGTGTTCCCGGATCATACCAACCAGAGTCGGGAGCGACTGCAGCCGACGCCTGCATCCCGTGTAGCGCTGGCACATTCCAGACATCCTCTGGGGCAGTTGTATGGGATCAATGTGTAATGTGCCCGACAGGGACGTATCAGCCGCATAAGGGGGTGGGTAACGCTTCTCTGTGCCATAGATGCCCGAGCGGGACATTCCAGACGGGGATGGGTATGGTCGCGTCAGGCGCGTGCATAGCCTGCGGCCGTGGCAGATACGCTTCGGGTCGAGGGATGGGCAACGAAGGAGCGTGTTTGGATTGCCAAGCAGGTACATACCAAGCAGATACAGACCGTGGAGCGGAGGCTTGTACACGTTGTGCACCAGGGACATATCAGAAACTCCCTGGACAGAGTAGTTGTGTGGAATGCGGAGCTGGAACCTACCAACCTTTTTTCGGTGTCAGCGTGGACTGGTGGTGTAAGCCATGCGACCCTGGTACATTTGGGAATGTGACCGGCGGGGCGACCCAAGCCTCGTGTCAAGCATGTCCTGCGGGTGAATTCTCGTCTGACGGGGGACAGACGGTGTGTCAAGCGTGTGACGTGGGTCAATACAGTCCTACCCGAAGGTCTCGCCTATGTTTCAGTTGTATGAGCGGCACCTTTTCCAATGCTACGTCCAGCACTTCCTGTATCGGGTGTTCTGTAGGGGAAAGTCTAGCCGCATCGGGAGGCAGTGTGTGCACTCAATGCATACCAGGAGAGTTCCAGTTTCAGAATGCGTCACGCACATGCCTTGCCTGCCCTCTTGGTAAGTACCAGTCAGGTTACGGAGAGACCACGTGCTCATCGTGTGCAGCCGGGTATTTCCAGTCGTCTCCTAACAGCACCGCATGTGAACGATGCCCAGCAGGCTATTTCTCAGACTCAGTGGGTTCGGGTCATTGCACTCCCTGTGCCATGGGCACATTCCGTTCTGACAACAATGTGTCCACAGTATGCATCCCATGCGGGGAAGGCATGTTCCAAGGATTAGAGGGCCAGACAGGGTGTGATCTCTGTAACCAAGGGTACTACAGATCGACGCCAGGGGCTACCTCTTGCATGGAATGCTCACCTGGAGAGTTCCAGACAGAACCAGGCTCATCTTTTTGCAACCAGTGCCAGCCAGGGACATACAGAGACGAAAGAGGTGGTGCAGCATGGGATTCATGCCTTAACTGTACAGCAGGGACGTACATTGACGTGCAGGGAGCCACTCGATGCACCTCATGTAACCCTGGAACCTATTCGCACGGACCTGGGAATACCATGTGCTTTCTCTGCGGACAGGGCGAATTTCAGGTATCGGGAGGATCGTCGATGTGCGACTCCTGTTCGCCCGGCACGTTCTCCTCCGAGGTCGGCCTTGCTATGCGTGAAGGCTGTTTGCCATGTCCTACAGGAACGTCAGTGGCGGTAACGGGCGCCTCTCGTTGCGATGTCTGCGTTACTGGGAAATTCTCTGCCAGTCCCGGAGCCATTAACTGCACCGAATGTGGAGCGGGTACGTTCATGGACGAAACGGGTTGGAAAGCAGCTACGTGTTCCCCTTGTCCACCGGGAACGTTCTCTGACGTGATTGGTTCGTCGTCTAGAACGACCTGCAAACTGTGCTCAGACGGGTTCTTTTCAAACACGTCCGGACAATCATCCAGTAGCGCATGTACGCAGTGTAATCGGGGCACTGTGTCAGTGGCAACCAAGGACCGGTGCAGGAAGTGTTCCGATGCAGAGCTATGCCCCTCTGGATACTCCACGCCGATCGTTTGTGTACCGGGACTGAAGTGTAATGGTACTCATCTGGAGGCATTACAGGGAGTGCTACCATATCTCAGAGGTAACTGCACGGGAGCGATTCCATGTCCCCGTGGAACACAATGTACCCCTCTGACGAAATCAGCGGAGACAGCGAATCAGACGTACTTTATCGTGTACGAGGCTTCTGAGGGGGTCGTGTTACCCCTCAGTTGTCCAGGTCACTCTCTAACATACGGGACAACACGCCTGGACTGGCCATTGCGACCCAATGTATCCAGCGTTTTGTATTACTTGGCCCCAGAGATCTGTCCGGCTGGCACGTATCTAATGTACGATGTGTGTACACCATGCCCCAGAGGCAGTTTCTCCCCATCACCAGGAGCCCTGGAAGCAAACACCTGCACCCCCTGCTCACCAGGAACGTTTCGCTCGACAGTAGGAGGATCTATTTGCACCCAATGCCCTGCTGGAGGCTATTGTGCAGGCAATGCACTTACCGCTTGGTTTGCGTGCAGGCCAGGAACGTACCAGCCACAACAGGGGCAAACAGTCTGTCTCGAATGCCCGCCAGGGGCCTTCGCCAGTGCTACCAGGTCGACATCCTGTGTCCTTTGTAGCGCGGGTTGGTTTCAAAGGACTCCAGGGGCCCAGAGATGCACGCAATGTCAGTCCACCCATTTCAGCAGCAGCGGCGACCATACCTGCTCACCGTGTGGATCCAATCTGGCATCACTGGATCCGGGTTTCTCATGTGTACCCCCTGTGTTGCCAACGGTACGGGAAGGTGTTACATGGATTACCGTCAGCGGGGATGACGGAGGAGGCAGTGATCAGTGCCTGTCAACTGGTGCCGTCCCGGCCTCGGCGTTGACATCCGTGAATCAAGTAGCTGTCTCGTATGTGCTCATGTCCCGTAGACCGGGTGCGTGTGTGTCCACTCTATCCATCGTGGATCAACCTACGCTTTCGAAGCAATGGGTAAATCAGATAGGTCAGTTGCGTCGTCCGGTATCGATCAGAGTCATCCCTTTCAACCAGACTTTCTACTACGACCTCTGTAAGGATCAAGGATTCTCAGTGCTCTTCACTGTGTCAGATGATCTAGGAGAACTTGCAACCGATCTGACAGGTGCCTCAGCCGTCATGACCATTTTAGACCCTTCAGGTCGGCACACCCTGTTCAGCATGGCATGTGAAAGGATCCCAGACGATCTCAATTCCAAGGTCCCTGTGGGTGTGTGCAAGACCATGTTCTGCCCCACTATGAGCGTCTGGGTCCGAGTCACCATCCAATGGGCGCAGTCTCTACCTCTCCCACGGCCAGCGGTAATCAGTGCACAGACGCTCTTGTCACCGGGCCCGGTAGGCGCATGCCCTCCATCTCCCACGTGGATGGCTGGTGTAGAATTGGTGGGGGCCGCTGTGCCACATTTGCCAGGGGCTTTCTTCGACGTCCGCATCAGAGCCCTCAACCCTCCTGCCAACGCGAATCTGGCAGTCTTCCGGTTCGCGCTACGAATCCTGGGTGGTGTCACCTTGCTTTCCGTGCAGAGCTCGTACTCCGTAGTGACTGAACGAACGGGTGACGTCGTAATAGTCGTCGGAGACGCGTCACAAGGCGGCGGGGATGTGCTTGCCACTATACGCTTCCGTGTGGACGCCACTACCTCTGGCGTCGTCCTTTTTGCACAAATCGTGCCTCAATCGTTTCAGTTCACTCTGGTCAACGCCGTCCCGTACGTGATGCCTGTAAGGGCGGCTGGTTTTTCATGCAGAGACGACGGGTATATCGACATACTACTGGACTTTCCGAGGGCCACTGCGTTGATCGCGAATCGACGCAGACCTTACGTGATTAACTGGAGGAGAATACAAACGTCCGCCCTTGATTCCCCCACTGGAATCCATGTCATCGCCGTAAGCAACACCATGAACACCTTTACCATGGTGCAAGCCACCTGCTCAGGCGCGGACGTCCGGAACTTCGATGTTGTCTCTTGTGATGTCATCCGCGGCGGCAATGTCGGGAACCACAATGGCTCTGTTATAGTACGGTATCAGACTGTGACATTGCGTGTACCGCTTGAGTCTTGGGTTCCATCGACCGCAAGCTTTGGCATCGCTGTTACCGCGGGGGGCATGTCGGGGCGGTATAGGGTACGGACGACATTGGTTGCAGGGGATCGCTCCATTCACGGTGTCGACGCCACGCCGTACCTTCCTGCACTCCTGTCATTCGGCGTGGCTCTCAATACAAAGACAGGTCTTTGGAGGTGTGACAGAGTGGGGCGAAGGTTTACTATAGGAGTTCCGACCATGTATACGGCCATCTGTGGCGATTCCCCTTCGTCGATGTCCCGCAAAACTCCTTCGGCATTCTTCCTGGTATCAGGCCCATTGTCAGGCGGTACGGGGCTTGGTTCGTATGTATTCCCCCCCGCTGTCATATCAGGGAATGCGCCTGGTGGGACTCTTCTCCTATTCTCCACATCCGGCACATCTGTGGGTATACGCAACGTGTCGCTCGGAAGCGCGTCTTCACGTCTGTCTACACAGGGGAATACAGTGGTTCTGCGCAACACCGGGGAATCAGCGAGATGCGTACTCTTCGACATACACCCAAGACTCCCGGAACAATGGGAAAGTTTGATGGGGAGAGTCCCCGTGTTTCCAGGGGCTCCTCTTGCGCTTGACATCGCGCTTTCCACGTCGGTCATCCTTGCGCCGAACCCAGACGAGCCCGCAGACTCCTTCATGCCCACCGCTGCATTCGTAGTCAGGGCCTTCCTGGTCTTCAGTGATGGCACACGCCTCTCGGTGCAGGATGACCCCAGACTCTCGATGATATCTGCCACATTGGACGTGAGTGGGCTGGCTGCAACAGCCAAGAACGGAGCACATTCCGATAATAACACGCTGGCCTTTTCGTTCAGAGGGATCCCATGTGTCTCCACAACGCTGGCCCTCCGTGTTGTGAAGTCATCGGTCATTCACTCATCACTGTTCTGCCCGGCATGCCCCTCCGTCATCTCGTTGGAGGACGACCCATTGAGTTTGCAGCTTCCAATGCTCTTCCCGTCGTCCTTCCCCCAGAATCTGGTGCAGGTCAGACGCCACTTGGCCGACGGGCGAGTCGTACTTCGCAACGAACCTTTGCATGTAACATCTGGAGCGTCCTTGGTTCTGCCCCCCGATGGTCGTGTCGTCGGCAGGGCTGTGGGAGTGTCGTCCTTGTCCAGCGTACACACTCCAGGGGAAACGATCGACGTAACTGTTATCTCTCGCTGGGTATCCCGGATGCAGTTTGTGTGCAACAACATCCCGTGCGCGGACGCTGGTGACAGTCTGAAGTTGGCACCACGCGGTGACGGCGCCAGCCTACCTCCGTTTGTGTATTCCACTACGCTGACAATAGGTTTATCCCTCACACTGTTCAACGGGACCATTTTCTACCCCCCGTGGTTGAACGGTGTCTCTTTGCTGGTGAATGGTACAGAATCCAATACTTTTGTCTTGGACCAGTTATGGTATGGCCCCATGGATCTGGATGCTAATGTGACGGACGACTGGGACCTCGACCATGCACACGGCTTGACAGGAGGTGTACGGATTCAGGTGGAGCGTCTGTGGCGTGTAGTGGTCCACGGGCCCGGGGAGTTGCGGCAGATTCATTGCGCGGGGGTATGGGAGGAAGGGGAATACACTGCGGCAGGGACCCTGAGCGACGGATTCACAGCCAGCCCACTCCCCGCAGTGTTCGATGGCGACGATCCGTTGGTTGTGCACAGCCAGGCACCTGCGTTAATCCATGCCACGCGTGAGGGGGCTGGAACAGTGATCGCCACATTCGGTGGCATCACCGCCGAGCTGACCGTTCACGCGTTGTCTGCCAGCGTCTTTTTCTCTGGCGCATCACTTGACTCGCTCCCAACCTTCTGGACCGGTACGAGAGGAGACATGCTGCCGCTGAACCCTACGTTTACCCCGGCCCTGCTCAGAGGGGGGTCGTGGTTCTCGACTCAGCAGGTGGCAGCCCGTGTCATACGCTGGAAATCATCGAATCCAAGCATAATCGAAGTCACCCAGGATATGACCAGCATTGTATTGAAGACAGACTGGTTCGAACCCGTGACTGTGACCGGCACTTTTCTACAGTGTGACCCACTTCCAATCCCTCCTCCTCAGGTGGAAAGGACCATCACAGTGAACGTGGTACCCAAACTCACAGGGGATTTAGACGTGGGCAGCGAAGACGGCCCCCCACTCCCCGTGATCCCGATCGGAGCGACGTTGGATATTCCTGTGTTCGTGTATGTGCATCCCTCCTCTACCGGGTTTCTCCAATCTTACCTACTGGACTTGGAGGTGGTGGATTCTGGTCTGCAACTCAGTTCGTGTTCTCCAGGTCTCCTCCCGAACAGCCAGTGCGCTGTCACTAGGCATAGGATACGGTATGTAGGAGCGTTCGGTGACAGTAGGCTGGTCGGACGTGTCCTTGTGGGGATCGCACGTGGCGTGGCCTTGTTGGACGCACTCGCTGTGGTACACCTGACTCTGGAACAATGTGTCGTCGACAGTGAGTTACTGGTTCCCCACTCAATCTCTTACGTCGTCCGGCTCGGTTCCGGTCCACTTGAGACGAGCAGTGTGGGTCCAGCCGCGCTGAGCCCCAGACGGGTCTTGCTTAAAGGCGGCTCGAATCCCTCGGCTCGTTCTTACGGAGACACGGATGGTGACGGACTATTCACCCCAATGGATGTTCTCTTCATGGAGAAGTACATGGGTCTGGGGGTACTTACTAGACCGGGTCGCGTGTGTGTTCTTAAGAACACCTGTCAGTCCACCTCTCGCTTGTCTTCGTGGCAACTTTTACAACTGAAACCCGTCAGGAACCCAAATATGCCATCCACTATCCCCGATGGATCCGACGTGTTGTTTCTACTACTGGCGTTGGTAGGGAAAACATTCTTCCTAACAGGGCTTGGAGTACAGGTTAGCGCTGGGGTGATAACTGTAAGAGTGGACATCCATGATTACACACAGACTCCCAACCCGGAGAATGCAGTGGTTCGTGTGGGCTTAGTCACTTTGCTAAACAGAGCCCTTGCATTTGATACTCCGTACGAGTTCAAACCAGAGACATCCACTGTCATGGTCACGTGCAGGCGAATGGGACCAGTCGACGGATATCAAGCCCTCTCTCTACGTACCATAAACCTCGTGGATGAGCCGTCCGTTGGGCTGAGGATCGAACTTCGCTCTTTGGACGAACAGGGTTCTCCGTTGTCCGCCTTTGGGGTCGATAGACGATTTGTCTTTGCCCCGTCTGGTCCTATTATGACGTTCAATATTATGGGATCGACAAGAACATCGACTCCTCCTCTGTTGGGCACAGCAGCTTACATTCCCACTTTGAACTGTGAGTTTCTATGCGAGGACGCCAGTCTCTTCATAGACGGGACCATCAGTACGCCTGAATGGCTCACGGAGACCGTGGTGCGCGCTCTGTCTGTAACTGAGTTCCCACTCACCTTCGGAGGACATTGGTGGAGAAAGGCGATGGATATCGTACCTGCATTACAACGTCCGTCAATCACCACCCAGCTTCTATCAGACGACAATAGGGGCTTCTCGATAGGAAGCGTCTTCAATGTTACATTTTCATTACCCACCCCGGATGACACCTATGAGATGGTCATGTACACTGTGCGCTATCCGTCGGGGACAGGATTACAGCTCATTCGGGCACATGGGGCAGACCTTGTAGTTTCAAATCGTAGCCCTGCATCCCCTGCCAGTGTCTTTGCTAGGCTAAACGGGGGACCCGGAATTGTCGAGCTAGAGTTCCGAGTGGTAGGCGAGGGAACACACACCGTGACCGTGGCTATGAAGGACACCTCGTCAACTACAACAGCAAATACCAACCCGTTCTTACAGCATGTGATCAGGGGGGTGCGTGCCCCTGTCACTGATGTACATCTGACTCCATGGTGTACCTCGGGAGTGGTCCTCTGGTCAAGACTCGTACCGAACGCACGAGATGAGATTTGTAAGGTGGATGTGGTGGCATACGAGGCTGACGGCACAGAAAGAGGCCGCATGACGTTGGATTGCAGATCATACCCATGCGTCCTGCAGGCGTTCGGATACGCTGTGCGACCAGAGATCAAATTGTTGATCCCTGTTGCTGCCAAGCTGGTCATCCAACGTGCAATTGTTTCAGTGGGTCACAGGACACAGTGGAGACTTTTGTGTGACATGGCCGATCAATACAACGTCACTGTCACAGAGAGTGCCGTAAGAGAAGGATTGATTACCAGCGCGCCTAGAAACGCCCTCGTGATCTCCCGTGACAGTATCAGGGGAGTGCTTGCAGGGCCTGCCGTGGTGAGTTTTGGGAACGGATTAAGCATGGCACACTTGAATGTGACAACAGCTTTGAATCCCCCTGACCGTTTGCTCTGCACAGTTTTTACATCCATCGAGCTGGCTTCCCAACACTCCCCATTCGCGTCCATTGCGATCTTTCGTCCACCGAACGCTACCAACCCCCTGATTGCAGGCAGTACATTCTACCTCCTTGTGCGAGTAGTTTACAGTGGAGAGTACTCGTTTTTACTGGATCCTACGCCCGGCGTCGACGGGATATCAGTTACATCTGAGAGCAATGACTTGACGGTGTCGCATCTGGATGGATCCATCTTCATATCACCGATGGCCGGAGGAGGTGGGGTGGATATTCCTTTGGTAAAGGTGATGTATCAAGGAGTTAGCACAGTAGTGAAAGGCACGATCCTTCCATTGACTCCCACGGCTCTTGAAGTGTGCTGTGACGTTTTATTAGCTGGTCCTTCATCGAATATGTATGGCCATCGCCTTTTCCAGACATCCTTCGTGCTTCCTCCTCCCACTGTGCTGTTGGCAGATGGGCGTGTACGTGTCAATGTCTCACGTCTCGACGATTCGGCTATGCGAGTAGACCACGAGCCCACATTCCTCCAGTACAATCACTCGTCGGCTGTGTGGACCTTGACTTCTCTTGCACCAGCGTCGGGTAACACGGTCATTGTGTTCAGATACACACACCCTAAGAGCCTCGTCGTCGTAGAGGCCTCAGTACACGTCACCATGGTGACCGCTGTTGCATTGCGGGTAAATGGACCCACATCTCTCTACAGGATCCACTGCTCTCCCTCGCTTTTCCAGAGCACCTCGATCACGGCCACCCTAATGCTGTCAGACGGTCAGCGCACAGTGGACATCACCGATGAAATAGCGATACATTCATCACGCGCCCATGTGGCATCCCCAGTGTCCAAGCACAATGTTCTGACAGGCCTTTCGGTTGGAACCACGGAGATCACCGTCAGTGCCAGGGGTCTGTCAGCGTTTTTTGAAATCACTGTCCACGATGAGAGTGTGGTTGTGAACACAGTATCGGCCCCCACCGTGTATGATCTGGCCGGAGTACGAGACACCACCCTTTTCCCCCTTGTGTTGAACGGCACAATGAGCACGGACAACACCGTCATCGATGTCGTATCACTGGCCTTGTTTACAACCGATTCCACGCGATATTTTTACTTGGATGAGAGCCATCGCCATTTGATAATCCGCGAGACGAGCTTCGATGATGGTTTGGATACCCTACGTGCATTCATCCCCGCATGCCCTCCGCTGAGTCCAGCAGACATTTCCGTGTCATCTTTGGTACGCACACGCGTCGTCGCCGAAGACGGGATCCCCGACATGGAAATCAGACGGAAAAGAGACCGTCTCGACCTTGTCCTTGTTGCTCCAAGCCCCCTCTTTGCTTTTTTTGTGCAGGTTCGTACAGACGCGTTGGGCTTCGCTTCCTGTAACCCCCTACCAGGAATGCCTGTTTTTTCCGATTGTGTCTTCAATCAACCTTCTCCTGCCACAGGGGAAATCATTGTGGCAGGTGCGTTCGCTACACCTATATCGGCTACCACACTGGATCTCGTGAGTTTGGTGCCGCAGAGCGCCGTCACCATCCTTTGGGGATTTGTCGAAGTATTTGACGGGATGTCCGTTCGACGCTCCCCAATACGCGCCGGTGTGTTGCTAGGCCTTTCGGGTAATAATGTACCTGAAGCTAATCAGACCGTCCCCCTCATGATGGCTAACCCTCTCCCTGTTGTGGACACATCTGTACTGTCCAAGACCTTCAGCGCGCTCTTCGTTCTACCCAGTGGAGCTACAGTTCGGGATACAGTCTTTCAGCTGGCGCTCTTAGTTGGCAGACAACCGCTCATAGATACACGTGTATACTCTAATGACTTCGAGTTGTCGATTATTTTTTTCGTCACCAACCGGTTCCTGGTGCCAGTGCCAGGAAATACCACAGCCATTCGCGTCCTTATCCATACAGATAGACTGGACATCCCCGACTCCACCGTCGACGCTCGGACTGGGGGTAGATGGGTCACCGCCACACGGGTTTTAGACGGCTTGTACACTGTAGAGCTGCGGCAACAGATCCCCGTGATGAGCCTGAGCCTCTCCTTTGCTGTGACCACATCGACCTCCCCAGCATCCCCATGGCTGTGGAGTCTTACGTCTTCCATTGATGTGGGACACCCTCTCCCGGTATGCCCTCGCTCAGCCACGCAGACCGCGACCTTCCTTGCCTCATACGATATTACGATACCGCCTGGTCTCCATGCAAATATCACAGCATTCCTTCAAGACTCCGAGATACACGGCATCATCGGGCAGATCGCGTGTAGTCTGCAGGTTGCCACACGACGTGTAATCTTGAAAGAGGGGGGTACAAAGGGGACGCTCAAACTCACCATTGCGATGGAAAGTCTGCCCAGAGTACGCCAGGCTAACCTAGTCCTTATGGGTGGGTGGCTCGCTGACCGGTTTCAACGTAGTCTCGCTCGCAGACCTGTGACGGGAGACACGGCTTTTAATCAGTCTTTCATCACCATCGAGCGCGGTCAGCTATCCTTTGTCAATGACACAGGCGATCCACCACGCCCCTGCCCAGACGGTTATTTTTTCTCGCGTAACGGGACCTATGTGGCACTCCCCCCGCACTCCGTTCCTGGCGCAGATTGCTATGACATGTTTTGTCTCCCCGGATTCACGGCAGCGGAATTTGCAGATTCCACCGCGCGAGTTCGGTGTATCCCCACCCCCGTGCCATTGGATATCATGTGGGTGTGCGTCACAGTCATACTCACGTGTGTCCTGGCGTTGGCTGCCCTCGCCTGTTGTGTTAAGTTTGCTCTATGGACAGCGGCCAAAGATGTTACGGATGTAATGTTTGATACCACCCCCCAGGACCCTTTGGTACCTACAGCGATAGTTTTACCGGATCATGCCCCTCCGGACAGTGAAGGAGATGATCCTTTCGAGGATCGGTCACCGGGTCACCACACTGCTGGCTCTGCAGACTTCCGTAACATCGTGGTCGGGTTCGGTATGGATGACCTCTCTTCCAACATAACAATGGAAGAAGATCTAGAGTGTGCAGACGCATTGACCCCGTTCCGCCAATCATACCACAGGACATTGACTTCGACCAAAGGGCTCGTGAATGCTTAGGTTTATGCAACGTGTTCCTGCCGTGAACACGACTCTGATTTATTCAATGCAGCAATACGACTCACCCTTGGAATGATTCTCTGAAAATCAGCTTTACTTCGTTTTCGGTCATGCAAATGACTTTACTGGATACGCCAAAGTAGGCTTCCACTTTGTTCTCATGCGGCAGGCATCGCTCGACCTCGGGTATGTGAGAAAGAATCATACGCTCATGGTAGAACAATCCGTGTTTCAACATGTACAGCAAGCCACATACTATATCGCGCGTGCGCCCCCCCGGCGTTATTTTCAACCCTCTCCTTAGCATGGCGACCATGCATTCGTGCACCGCTTGTGCCGCCTTGAATACCAATTCGTCGCTGGCTTGTTCAATAAAACGCCAGTATTTCTCTTGTGACACGGCCGAGCCGAGGATTACACATACGTTTGGTTGTTGCCCTGGTCGTGCCAGCTTGAAGTTTTTCATTTGCCTGAGCATGTGATTGCATAGGCGCAGATTTTGCTTGGCGTTCTCAGTCTCTCTGCATATTCTGGCTTTTCTGCCACACAGAAACCCTTGTGTAGCATGCAAGACCTCCTCGTACCCCACCGCGAGCGAATGCCCATTTTTGCACGATGGTACGTTATCAGGACACAGCACACAGTCAGAGAATTCCTCTTTCGCGTGACGCACTTCACGCAGTACCAGCCCCGTAATAGAGCATACTCTGGTTCGATCGTCACACTCGATTAGAGGGCAGGTGCAGTCCACTGCATTCGTGTGACATACGTGATGCCTGCCGCATTTCAAACACCCAGCCTCCCCTGAGTCAAAAACCTCCCATGTGCATGCGCGACATGAAGGGTATCGAAATGGTCTACGCACACGATACCACACTGCATACTGCATATGCTGTTTCCCCTTTAGTATTTTTCTCGTATACGCCTCGTTCGTTCATGGAGAATCGCGCTGTTTTTGTTTGTCAAGTGTTTCCCTGTTCCCCTCGCTCTCCTCTACTGTAAGTATGTCTTCATCGAACCCATCACAGTGTGGCGCATTGTATGCCACCCAGTCGTGGTATGCAGAACATACCTTACACCCAGTCTCTAACGCTACCTCTGATTCCAGGGGTATCAACGTGCCTTCCACGCGTAGCCAGAAAGGGCCTGTCTTACGTTTACATAGATCCCTGATTCTCTCCCAGGTATACCGCTGTGTAGCTCGTAGTGGAATCATGATGTGCTGGTAACTGTGACAAAGTTCCATTAAGCCTGATCCGCGCCTGCTCTATGCTGCAGATGGGTCTCCTTCTGACAGTTTCGTCCTCTTTTTTTTGCAAGGGCTTGCGACAGGGACATTATCGTCGTGTTTGTCGTCGTCGAAATACCATGGAGGAGGCTGTAGGCTCCGCTCGAGGGCCCACGAGTCTTTGAACACCCG
>Ga0209651_1000278_pt1 | contig 19284 bp, 20 predicted proteins | sample LauGreFBDMM110SN_2_FD_188216 | JGI IMG/M metagenome (GOLD analysis project Ga0209651, IMG submission 188216) | Freshwater lake microbial communities from Lake Michigan, USA - Fa13.BD.MM110.SN (SPAdes) (version 2) | ecosystem: Environmental > Aquatic > Freshwater > Lake | place: Lake Michigan... | reverse complement strand
CGACAATACATTTGTTGTTGCTAGCGGTGCAGTGCGTTGTGTGGGTTCAGATGGCAACGGAGGGGTGTGTAACGGTCTGGGAACAGACGCAACTGCGCATGTTGCAATTGCGTCTCTCGCGTCGGGTTCAACAGCCATTAGTGCGGGCAACTTAGGTGCATGTGCCGTTGTGGGTGCAGCCGCTAAGTGTTGGGGAGCTAACGACTTTGGGCAAATTGGTACACATACCACGACGGCCAATGCCACTTCACCTCAATCTGTTGTGGGTCTAGCCAGTGGAGTATCGAAAATAGTCAGTGCGCGTTCAACAGGTGCTCATGTGTGTGCGCTCACAACTGCTGGTGGTGTGTATTGCTGGGGAAACAATACGTATGGGCAGTTGGGTAATGGAGAAAGTGCAGTTGTATTGGCGCCCACTGTGGTGAACACAGCGGAATTACCAAGCCTTCCAACGGGTGTCAGCGTTGTCGCTGCAGGAACAACGCTGACGGTTTCGTGGACTGCGTCGGTGAATGGTGGTGCGTCGGTGGTGCTGTACAACCTTGCCGGCACTGCAGGCAGTTGCACCACTCTCGGAACTTACTCTTGTGTATTAAGTGGTCTCTCGCTCTCTACTAGTTACAACATCACCATCACATCTGAAACGGTGGTGGGGATTTCCGTTGCGGCCACTAGTAGTGCAACAACTACAGGTGTGCCTGGCAAGCCAACTGGGGTGATTGCAAGTAATGGAAACACCACAGTTGGCGTGTCGTGGATTGCGCCTGCGAGTACTGGCGGTGAGGCGCTGTTGGGTTACCACGTGTATTTGAATGGGGTTGAAGGCTGTTCTACGTTGGTCAGCGATGTGCAACCATTGCAATGTGCAGTGGGGTCACTTACTAATGGCTCCACATATGCGGTCACTGTGAAAGCGGAGAACATCAACGGTCTCAGCGTCGCTTCAGACGCGGCTTCGGCAACTCCAGACACCACAACAACTACATCGACAACAACTTCTACGACATCGACAACTACCTCAACCACTTCCACCACAAGCACAACTCTGGCAGCCACCCAAACAACGTCATCAACTTCCACCTCAAGCTCGACATCTACAACAAGTACCAGCTCAAGTACAACATCAACGACGGTGGCGATGAAGGCCGTAACAAGAACAACCATTGCAATCGGGTCCATTGCCCCGAAGACCGTGGCATCGCTGAAGGCCTTCCGGGTGTTGTCTAGTTCAGATGCAAAACGTCAAAGCGTGGTCAGTGTTACGCCTGGGGTATGTGTAGCAGGGGGCCTCTATGTGGTCACTGTTGATATTGGTTCGTGTGTTGTGCAGGTGAAGTGGGCAAGTGGAGCGGTAGCACGCACATGGAAAACTTCGGTACGTACGGTGTCTATGGCGTCTCGCGTTTATGAACTGGGCATAGGTGTCGAAGTGCTGGACCCAATATTTTTCAGACACATGTCGAGTGTGCCAATGGGGTACATCACGCCACTTGCTACCGCGGCAAAGAGCGCGAAGAATGTTTTTGTGGTGGGGCATTCATCGTTGTTTGCAAGCGAAGTGTTGTCGAAACCAAACATTGCCCTGCGTCGGGCGACGGCTGTGAAACAAGCATTTGTGGCAAAGCGGGTGAGGTCGGTCATCGTGGCTATCAATGTTGGGTACGGCTCACCGGTGTCGTTTGAAATTGCCGAATCGGCACAGGCGGCTAATAGGCGAGTAACGGTGTATCTATTCTCCTGAATTGACCTTCGTTTCCGCGAGTAGTGCGCCGGCGTGGCACTATAGAGATATGGGCTCACAGCCAGTTACCTCCATTCCTGTCATCGATGTCTCAGCGTTTGCCACGGGGAAAGCGTTGCCGTCTCCTGAAGCGCGCGAGGTATCGACGGTCATCGACCAAACGTGTCGAGAGCTCGGATTCTTGTTGGTGAAAGGGCACGGCGTTCAAACGCAAACGAAAGAAAACTTGCTCAATAAGATGCGTGAGTTTTTTGCTTTGTCTGCCGAAGAGAAAAACAAAATTGCTATCGGCAAGAGTGCATATCATCGCGGATACATCGGTATTGGCGACGAGAACCTTGAAGGCGCATTGGCCGACACCGAGCTGGAAGCAAGTTATGGCATTGGCGACCTGAAAGAAGGCATCGACTCAGGTCTAGAGCAAGGGCCCGATCACTTTGAAGTGCTGAAGGGAACCCCTCTGCATGGCCCGAACCAGTTGCCGTCACTTCCGGGGTTCCGCGAAGCGTGGCAGGCATATTTCGATGAGGGTTACGAAGCGGTTCGTCGTTTGCAACGTGGTGTTGCATTGGCATTGGAACTCGACCCAAACTTTTTTGAAGATCAACCTGGTGAACCAATGCTGCACCTGCGCATGTTGCATTACCCGCCGTCGTTCAAGGTGCCAGTAGCGCCGGGGCGCTTTGGTTGTGGTGCACACACCGATTACGGAAGCATCACCGTTTTGTCTGACGACGGAGTGGGCGGCTTACAAGTGCGTCGGCGTGATGGCGAGTGGATTGATGTGGTTGTGCCCGAGGGTCATCTTGTGGTGAACCTCGGCGACTTGTTAGCCATTTGGACGAACGATAGGTATGTGTCGAACCCGCATCGAGTAATTAACCCGCCAGATGTTGACCGCTATTCCATTCCGCTGTTTGTGACTCCTCCGTTTCATCTCTCAATTGAGACGTTGCCCACTTGTGTAGAGCCGGGTGAAGTGGCGCGGCATGAACCAATGGTGTCGGGGCCGTACTTGCTCAGCAGGTTCGATGGCACACATAACTACCGCAACCCCTTACTGATGGAAGGTGAGTAACAATGCCGAACGCTCTCATTAATGGAGTAAATATTTACTACGAAGACACGGGTAGCAATTTGCCCGCTGTTATTTTGAGTCACGGGTTCTTAATGGATCACGAAATGTTTGCGCCGCAGGTAGCGGCTTTGCAATCTACTCATCGTGTCATTACTTGGGATGAGCGTGGGTTTGGCGGCACTGTTGCTCCCGACGAGTTCACGTATTGGGATTCCGCAAAAGATGTCATTGGCCTCATGGACTATTTAGGAATTGACTCTGGAGTAGTTGGCGGAATGTCTCAAGGCGGGTTTTTGAGCCTGCGCGTTGCTCTTACTGCTCCCGAGCGCGTTCGCGGCCTCATATTGCTCGACACGCAGGCTGGTTTGGAAGAACCGGGTTCTGATGAGGGTTACATGCTCATGCACGACACGTGGATGGAACACGGGCCTGAGCCTGTTCAAGAGTTCATTGCCAGCCTCATTTTGGGTCCTGGTGAATGGCCCGAGTGGTTTGCGAAGTGGGCGGTACTCAATAAAGAGAGCTTCAGCCGCGCCTTTCGATGCTTGTTGAGTCGTGACGACATTACTGCTCGTTTGGCGAGCATTACTTGCCCCGCGCTCATTGTGCACGGTGATGCCGATGCTGCCATACCGCTATCGAAGGCAGAAGTGTTGCGAGAGGGCTTGGGTGGCAAAGTGCAATACGTAGTGGTGCCAGGCGGTCCACACGCCGCGAACCTGACGCACCCCGAGCCAGTGAACGCCGCCATCACTCACTTTCTGTCTTCGTTGTAAGGTTGGCTTGAATTCGAGGGGGACTAATGAGTAGCGATGTGGAACACGTGGGTTTAACGAATGTCAATATTCAAGACGATCCGTTTCCGTATTACAAAGAGCAGATGTCGAAGTGCCCGGTGTGGCATGAAGACGACATCGACCTCTACGTCATTGGCGGGCATGAAGAAGTTCGTGCCGCATTAGGCGACATTGCCACTTTCTCGAACAAACCTTCGGCTGGTGGGCGCGCGGCCAATATGGACGCCATCCTCGCCTATCAAAATGTGTTGAAAGAAAAAGGCTGGACCCACTTGCCTGTGTTGCAGCGTTCAGACCCACCAGAGCACAGCCGGTATCGCAAGTTGTTGAACCGCGTCTTTACACCAGCTCAAGTGAAGGCCTATGTGCCACAACTTGAGGAAATTTCGAATTCATTAATTGATGCAATGTTGGCAAAAGGAACATGCGAGTTCGTTCGCGACTTTGCCTTGCCGCTGCCGGGCATCTTTATTTCTACCCAACTTGGTCTTGACCCTTCGCAGTATCCAAAATTTCGCCGTTGGGCTGAAGCGATGTTGTCGCTCGCTCAGCGTTCACAAATTACAGTTGAAGAAGCAATTGTTGAAGCCAATGTTGAAATTGAAGAGCAGCATTTCATTGCGGGTGAATTTGAAAAGCGCCGTGCCGACCCAGGCAAAGATCTCATTTCATTGTTGGTCAATGCTCATGTGAATGAAGAGGGCGAAGAGCCATTCACCATTAACGAACTCATGACCGTTTTGCATGCACTCATTACTGGAGGGTTTGAAACCACCACCGGTGCTATATCGGCGGCCATGTTGTTACTTATTGAGCACCCCGACCAAATGGAGATGCTGCGTAACGACAGGTCGTTGATGGGGAACTTCATCGAAGAGGTTTTGCGCTTCGATAGCCCAGTGCAAGGTTTGTGGCGCAGCGTGAAATGCCCTGTCACTGTTGGTGGATTCGATATTCCAGAAAACAAATCGGCAATGATTCGCTTTGGAGCGGCTAACCGCGACCCACGTGTTTTTGAAAACCCTGATGCGTTCGATATCACACGTGCGAATGCGAAAAATCACGTGGCCTTCGGCTTTGGTGTGCACTTTTGTTTGGGTGCGGCACTTGCTCGTCAACAAATGGCAACGGCGTTCAACTTTTTGCTTGATCGGGTGTCTCATTTTGAACTTGCTGGGCCCATGGAGTTGCCCATTCACGAACCAAGCTTCTTTTTGCGCCCCATGCGTGAACTAAACCTGGTTGTACGGGGCGCCTAACCCGCTTTTCGCCCTTTTTCAGGTCGCTCGGCGAGGGGCACGGAGGAGTACCGTAGAGATACCAACCACACACGGGGGTATGTAATGAGTAGGCAAGAACTAGTACGTATGGCTCAGCGAGCAATCGATGCTCATGCTGAAGGCAAAGGCGAAATTGTTGACGACATTTTGCGTGTTCCTGTTGAGCATTATTTCGACCAAGAGCGTTGGCAAAAAGAAGTAGATCGCATTTTCAAGCGTCTGCCACTTGTGCTTGGGTTCACTTGCCAAATGCGTGAGCCTGGTTCATACAGCGCCGTCACCATTTTGGATGTGCCCGTACTTATGGTGCGTGGGCAAGACGGTTCCATGCGCGCATTCCTCAATGTGTGTAGCCACCGCGGTGCGCAACTTACTGATGATGGTTGCGGCACTGCCCGCCGCTTTACCTGCCCGTACCATGCGTGGTCGTACGACACTGCCGGTGACCTTGTAGGCATTTATGAGGCAGACGCCTTTGGCGATATCGACAAGTCATGCAATGGCCTCACCACATTGCCTGTTACCGAGCGAGCAGGAATTATTTGGGTCACTCTCACACCAAATTCAACTCTCGATCACGATTCGTTTTTCCACGGCTATGACGAAGTGTTAGAGCATCACCACTTTGAAAACTGCTACTACGCAGGTCAGCAAAGTATCGATGGAGCGAACTGGAAAGTTTGTTACGACGGCTACCTCGACTTCTACCATTTGCCTATTTTGCATAAGAACTCTTTTGGACCCGATCTCTCGCCTAAGGCGTTGTTTGAAGCATGGGGCCCGCACCAACGGTTGCTGGCTCCCGACAAGCGCCAAGTTGGCCCACTTGACGGTGTGCCCGTTGCCGAATGGCCAACAGAGAAGTTGGTCTTTGGCGTGTGGACCATTTTCCCACACATTTCCATTGCGTCATTCGAAGCCGAGGGTCGTATTTATATGATCTCGCAATTGTTCCCTGGGGCAACTCCTGAAGAGTCGGTAACAGTGCAGCACTTCTTGCATTGTGAAACACAAAACCCAGAGCGTGATGCTTCAGTGGCAGACCGCATGAAATTCATGCGCTTCGTTGTGGAAGAAGAAGACTATAAAACAGGCCTTCAAATTCAACGCGGCTTGAAGAGCGGTGCAAAGAAAGAAGTGATGTTCGGCCGCAACGAAGGCGGCACGCAGGCATTCCACAAGTGGGTGCAAGCACTCATTGACACCGACGATGAAGACCTCTCGGCACTTTTTGCCAAGGGTGTTGGCGCGAAATCTAACTAGAGGGAACCATGTTCAATTATCAAGACATTTATCACATTGGTGTGCGCGTCAAAAACATTGAAGATGCAATGGAAGAAATGGGCAAGGGCCTGCAAATCACTTGGTGTGACGTGCAAGTACGTGAGCAAAGTGCTTGGTTGCCTGGCAAAGGCCAAACCACTATTCCTTTGAAGTTCACATACTCATGTGAAGGCCCGCAACATGTTGAGCTTCTGCAGGGTGCTCCTGGAACCATCTGGGATGGCTCTGATGCCCCTGGAGTGCACCACATGGGTATTTGGGTAGACGATGTGAAAGAGACCACCGAGCGCCTCATGAAAGAGGGATGGAGTTTGGAAATTGCGCAAGTGTCTCCTGAAGAGGGATACGGAGCGTTTAGTTATGTTCGTTCCCCAACGGGTTTCTTGTTGGAGCCAGTAACGCGTGCAGCACTTCCCGCTTTCGAGCGTTGGTGGGCTGGCGGCTCGCTCTAAGAACTGATTCAAATCAATTCAGGCGCATGTGTTTCAGAACGCCACGAAAAATTGAGTGCTGCTACCGCACCAATCACAATGGTGCACGGTGCTTCAAGTGGGGTAGTACCAAGTTCACCCAAAGTTGTGCGTACTGTTTCTTGCGCTGCGCGAGTACCCCAGCGAGTTGCGGCAACTGGTGTGTTGAAGCTCAGCCCGCCAGCAATGAGTCGTTCGGCAATCGCACCGCGTTCGGCTACACCCATGAGCACCACAATGGTTCCGCCAACTGCGGCTAGCGCTTCCCAGTTCACGCCTGACGAACCACCTTTTTCACGGTGGCCGGTAACAACAGTGAACGAAGCCGACAAGCCTCGATGCGTAACGGGGATCCCGGCATAAGCGGGAACACCAACGGCAGAAGTAATGCCAGGTACAACTTCAAATGCAATGCCTGCAGCAATGAGAGCTTCTGCCTCTTCGCCACCACGACCAAAAACGAAAGGGTCGCCACCTTTGAGGCGCACCACATTGAGGCCTTGAGCACCGAGGTGAACGAGCAATGCATTAATGGTTTCTTGTGGAGTAGGAGCACCGGGCTTTTTGCCTACGTCAATAAGGTCGACACCTGGTGAAGCAAGTTGAATAATGCTGTTGTCGGCTAAGCGGTCGTGAACAATAACGTCGGCCAACGCAATGAGCCGTGCTGCTTTCACCGTGATGAGCTCGGGGTCTCCGGGGCCTGCGCCCACTAGGTACACGGTCATGGTGCTACCGCTTGTGTTGCGCCGCGCGATTGCTCTAGAGCCGCAGCAATGAGAGGCGCCCAATTGACATCTTCTGTGCTCACACCTTGGGCATGAAACTCTGCACGCTTTGCGGCCAAAATTTCTACCGCTTCTGCAAACTCGGGGCCAATGGTATTTTCCAAAGTGGATCGCACCCATGAAGACATGGCTGGGCTTGCGCCAGCAGTAGACGAGGTAATGAGCAGTCGCCCGCGACGCATGCTGGCAGGCAGGGTAAAGGTGCAGCGGTCGGGGTCGTCGGCAGAGTTAACCCAAATGCCAAGCGATTCACATTCATCAAAAATCTGTTGGTCTACAACATTGTTTGCAGTAGCAGTAACAACGAGTGAAAAGCCCTTCACATCGAGTGCTGCGTATTCGCGTTGAATGAGAGTTGCACCGGTGGCGTGAAAACGTTCGTCGATCTCTGGAGAAATAACGGTGAGAAGGGGATTGCACACCAGCAATTGTTCGGCCTTGCGGTAAGCAATGCGGCCGCCACCCACTAAGAGAACTGGCTTACCTTCAATGTTCAAATTGACGGGGAACTGTGATGCGTACGGGTTCATGCGTTGCTCGCTACGTTTGGTTCAATAGTGCCGAAGGTTCCGTATGGCTGCTCGCCACGCACAGTAATGCGATGCATCAACCGTGGTTCGGTGTAGTCGGCTGCGGCGTAATGAGCAGTAGAGCGGTTGTCCCACATTGCAACATCGCCTTCGCGCCAGGTCCAGCGCACAACGCGTTCTGGCTGAATGCTGTGTTCATAAAGCAGGCCAAGTATCGCTTGGCTCTCTTCAGGAGAGAAGTCTTCAATGTAGGCGGTAAATGTGGGGTTGACGAAGAGGCCACGTTCACCTGATTCAGGATGAATGCGTACAACGGGGTGGCGCACAGGGTTCATTGTTTGTAACTTTTGCTTGTTTTCTCCGCTCTTGTCTTCATCGCGGAAGCGAGAGAAGGTTCCACTTGCATCGTGAACGGCAACTAGACCGTCGATCAAGTGTTGCAACGGAGCAGCGAGAGTTTCGTATGCATTGATGAGGTCGCACCACAGTGTGTCGCCTCCAAAAGATGGAATCACTTTTGCAGCCAAAATTGTTGCGGTAGGCGGAGTTGCGGAAAAAGTGACATCGGTATGCCACCTATTGTTGTAACTCGTTGTTTTCTTTTCACCAGTGTTGCGCACATCGCCCACACCAAGCTTGTAGTCAGTTGAGTCGAGCACAAGTACTTCGGGGTGATTCTCGTCGAGGCCACCAAGAAGTGGGTGGGCAGGCGTGAGTTCGCCAAAGTTACGAGCAAATGCAACTTGCTGAGTAGGTGTTAGGTGTTGGTCGCGGAAAAAGACAACGCGATAGCGAACAAGGGCTTCACGAATAGCGACAGTGTCTTGGCTTGTAAGTGGTTGCGTGAGGTCAACGCCCGAAATTTCTGCACCGAGGGTTCCGGTGAGGCGCCGAACAGCGCAGAGGGTTGCCGATGTGGTCACCTCTACAGTCTGCCTATAGTTGACCAAAATAGTCAACATTTGATGCGGGAAGTACTATGGCGGTATCGAAAAGCCATACATCAGACGACCCTTCGCCGTTCTTGGCGTTTTTATTTTGGCCAACTTCCTGTTGGGCTCCTTCTTTATATGGATTCCCCTCACCATCGTGCTCGATCTTTTGCGCCGCAAATGGCGATTCCCCATTGTTCGCCTCATTGCATTCCTTTTGTGCTGGACCTGGCTTGAAATTGCGGGGGTAGCGGCGTGTATCGCCTTTTGGGCTGCGGGTCAGAAACGAAACAGTTCGCTGCACTACAAGTTGCAGCGCTGGTGGGCGGGCGGGCTCATTCTCGCCTTGCGTTGCACTGTTGGTTTACGTATTGATGTGCAAAACCCAGAGGTACTTGTGCCTGGGCCACTGGTGGTGTTGTCGCGACACGCAAGCCTTGCCGACTCGCTGGTGTCGGCGTGGGCGATGGGCAACATTGCTGGTTTGCATCCGCGTTATGTGCTGAAGCGTGAATTGATGCTCGACCCTTGCCTCGACATTGTGGGGCACAGGTTGCCCAATTATTTTCTCAATCGTTCGTCAGACAATGTGCAAGGAGAGCTTGCTGGTGTTGCCGAGTTGTCGCACAACCTAGGGCATAGTGATGCGGCCATCATTTTTCCGGAAGGTACGCGAGCAAACGCGGCGAAGCGACAACGAGTGCTAGAGAAGATCAAAGAACGCAGCCCCGAGCGAGCGCAGCAGTTGGAGCAGTTAACTATGTTGTTGCCGCCAAAACCTGCAGGAGCCATTGCGCTTATGCAAGGCGCCCCACAGTGTGATGTGGTCATTGCTGGTCATGTGGGTTTCGACGGGCTCGACACCTTTGGTGGCATGTTGCGCCATCTCGAACAAGGAAACGTTCGGTGTGTCATGTGGTTCCGGCGTATTGCACGTGCAGATATTCCTACTGAAAATATGGCTGCATGGCTCGACCAGCAGTGGTTGATGTTAGACACAGAAGTGAGAACACAATACGAAGTTTTGAAGGGCATGAAGTGATGAGTGGAAGTGCAGACATTCTCTTAGCGAGCGCAATTGCAATTGCGATTCTTATGTTTTCTATGTGGCTCCTTAGCCTCGCGTTGAAAAATGCCTCCATTGTCGACATTGTTTGGGGTCTTGGTTTTGTTGTAGTTGCGTGGGTCACCCACAGCGTTGCCGACGGAAACGAAGCACGCGGGTGGCTACTGACATTGCTCACCACCGCATGGGGACTGCGCTTGGCGTCGTACTTGGCATGGCGCAACATTGGGCACGGTGAAGATTTTCGCTACAAGGCAATGCGCAAGCATTACGGTGCAAAATTCCCTCTGGTGAGTTTGTTCACGGTTTTTATTCTGCAAGGTGTGCTCATGTGGCTGGTGTCGCTACCAGTGCAACTGGGCCAAGTATCAATGAACCCAAGCATTGGGGTGCTTGGCGTAGTGGGCATCGTGTTCTTTGTTGTTGGTCTTTTCTTTGAAACAGTGGGTGATATTCAACTTGCACGTTTCAAAGCGAATACGGCAAACGCTGGAAAAGTAATGCAATCAGGACTTTGGAAATACACGCGACACCCCAACTACTTTGGTGATGCCTGCGTGTGGTGGGGTCTCGCACTCATTGCAGCCGAAGCTGAAATAGGCGTTGTCGGTATCCTTGGCGCAGTGGCAATGAGCATTCTCTTACGCCGTGTTTCAGGAGTGACGCTTTTGGAAAAGAGTTTGAAAAAGCGCAAAGAGGGTTACAACGACTACGTGGCTCGTACAAGCGCCTTTATTCCGCGGCCGCCAAAAAAGATTTAAGAGCGAGATGCAGCAAAGGCTGCAGCAAGATCCTTGCGCAAGTCATCGACATGTTCAAGACCAATTGAAATGCGCATGAGGCCATCACCAGCAAGTGCTCCGGAAAGCGACTCTTCATCGAGTCCAAAATGTGTGCTTGTTGCTGGGTGACAAATAAGAGTTTCAGGGCCACCTAAAGATGTTGCTGGGCGTACCAATTGCAGTGCCGCAATAAACGCACGGCATGCGTCGATGCCACCAGCAATTTCAATAGCGAACACGGACCCAAATGAAGTCATTTGACGTCTGGCGAGATCGTGTTGCGGGTGGCTCGGCAAGCCGGGGTAGTGCACTGTTGTGCAATTGCCGCTCGACTCACACCATGTTGCTAACTCCATTGCTGTGGCGCATTGGCGTTCGTGGCGTACAGGAAGCGTGCGAATACCGCGCAACGCGTTGTGGGCGTCGTAAGGCGAAGCCGACGCACCATGCAGAACTGAATATGCCCAAATGGCATCGATAAGGTCTTTTTCGCCTGCGACCACTCCAAGAAGTGCGTCGTTGTGGCCGCCAATTCCCTTGGTAGCCGAATGCAGAGAAAGGTTTACTCCGTGCGACAGCGGTTGCTGGCTCATTGGCGTAGCAAAAGTGGAGTCGACCATGGTGAAGGGAACAGCAATGGCCCCCAGTTCAGCAAGGTCGGCTAACGCCAACGAAGGGTTCGCAGGTGTTTCAGCAATGACCAACATGGTGCGAGCAGTTTTTGCCGCAGCAGTAAATGCGCCAGGCACGGTGGCATCGACAAAAGTGACGTTGATGCCCATGCGTCGCACTGGGCCATTCAGAAATGCAATGGTTCCGCCGTACAACTGCCGCTGAGCAACAATGTGGTCGCCAGGCGAGCACAAGGCAAAAACCACGCTGGCAAGCGCCCCCATGCCAGAACCAAAGGCCAAGGCATCTTCTGCCCCCTCAAGCTCGGCTATGGCGGTTTCAAATTGCCGCACGGTGGGGTTGGTGTAACGGCTGTAGAGCTTCGAGTTGCGACCAGCCACTGCTTCTTGGTGGGTTTCGTCGAGCCCAGAGCTAGACCAGGTGGTGGAAGTGGAGATGTCGCTAGCCAAAGAGCGGGCGCCGTTGCGCCCCGTTGTTATTGCCGTTGTATCGCGATTCTTTTCAGCCACGAGGAAAGCGTACTGCTGTGGTGGGCGCCTCATACGGGAAGTCGGTGGAAACCCGACTGAATTGGTAGGATTTAGAAATGCGTCCAGGAATCACCGGTCTCGAAGACGAGGCCATCACTATTATCCGTGAGGTGGCGGCGTGTTTCGAGCGCCCCGTCATCTTGTTTTCTGGGGGTAAAGACTCAGTTGTCATGCTGCATGTAGCTGTACGGGCCTTTGCTCCTGCCAAATTGCCCTTTGCCATCATGCACGTTGACACCGGCCATAACTTTCCTGAGGTCATTGAATTTCGCGACCGTTGCCTTGCGGGCTTTGGCCTCGACCTCACGGTTGCCTCGGTGCAGGCCGCCATTGATGCCGGCAAGGTTGCCGACGCCCCTTCACGTAACCCTTTGCAAACCGTTGCCTTGCTCGATGCCATTGCCGAAAACAAGTTCGATGCCGTCCTTGGTGGTGGCCGCCGTGACGAAGAGCGGGCTCGGGCAAAAGAGCGTGTGTTCTCGCACCGCGACACCTTTGGCCAATGGGACCCGAAGAACCAACGCCCTGAACTGTGGAACATCTACAACACGTCGTTGCGTCCTGGCGAGCACTTCCGAGTATTTCCCATTAGCAACTGGACCGAACTCGATGTGTGGAGCTACATCCAAATGCACAACATCGAATTGCCAAGTTTGTACTTTGCGCATCGGCGCCCCGTGTTCCGTCGTGACGGCATGCTCATGGCCGAAACCGAATTTCTTCATGCAGAGGCCGGCGAAGAAGTGTTTGAAGAGCAAGTACGTTTCCGCACAGTGGGCGACGCCACATGTACGGCTGCAGTTGAATCGTCAGCGGTCAGCATTGCCGATGTAGTTGCCGAAACATCTATCGCTCGCGTTACCGAACGCGGTGCAACTCGTGCCGACGATAAAATTTCTGAAGCTGGTATGGAAGATCGCAAACGACAGGGGTACTTCTGATGCGTCAGTTACGTTTCGCCACTATTGGTTCTGTCGACGACGGAAAGTCGACCCTCATTGGTCGTTTGTTATACGACTCGAAGAGTATTTTTGAAGATCAGCTAGAACACGTTGAAGCAGTCAGCAAGCGTCGTGGCGATGAGTATGTCGACTTGTCGCTGCTCACCGACGGTTTGCGCGCCGAGCGTGAACAAGGCATCACCATCGACGTAGCGCACCGCTATTTTGCAACGCCAGCCCGTTCGTTTGTCATCATGGACTGCCCAGGTCACGTGCAGTACACGCGCAACATGGTGACAGGCGCGTCAACAGCAGACCTCGCAATTATTCTCATCGATGCTCGTCATGGGGTAGTAGAACAAACCCGTCGTCACAGCATCCTCACCTCGTTGTTGGGTGTTCCGCACCTTGTGGTGTGTGTGAACAAAATGGACCTTGTTGACTACAGCGAAGAACGTTTCAAAGAAATTCGTGAAGACTTCGAAAACTTTGCTGCGCGTCTCAACCTGCACGACGTTACCTTCTTGCCAATTAGCGCATTGAAGGGCGACAACGTTGTAGACCGCTCTGCAGACCTCGGCTGGTTCGAAGGCCCTACGCTTTTGCATCATCTTGAAAATGTGTACACCGCAAGCGACGACAATCGCATTGACGTGCGCTTTCCTGTGCAGTACGTCATTCGTCCTCGCACCACAGAACACCACGACTACCGCGGATACGCCGGCACTGTTGCCGGAGGCGTTCTGCGTGTAGGCGATGAAATTGTGGTCTTGCCCAGTGGACTATCGAGCACAATCACAGGCATCGATTCCGCCGATGGTCCAGTGACAGAAGCCGTGCCTGGTGCAGCAGTAACCATTTTGCTTGCCGACGACTTGTCGGTCACACGTGGCGACATGATTTGCCGGCCACACAACCGCCCGCGTGTTGTTCAAGACCATGAAGCCATGCTCTGCTGGCTCGACTCAAATGCACAACTGCAAACCAATAAGTTGTATACGCTCAAGCACACCACGCGTTCCACACGCGCCAAAGTAAGTGAAGTGCGCTATGTGCTCGATATCTCGGAACTTCATCGCAAAGAGCCAACAGGTCCACTTGCCATGAACGATATTGCGCGTGTAGTTATTCACACTGCAGAACCGCTGTTGCGTGATGACTATGAACATAACCGTGTAACGGGCTCCTTCATTTTGGTTGACGAATCAACAGGTGCAACCGCAGCGGCCGGCATGTTGTTGCCGCCTCGCGAGTGACCACAGAAAACACACCACAGCCCTCGGGCGATATTCGTTGGCACGAACACGCCATCACCCGCAAAGATCGTTGGGGAAAGCAAAACAGTCGTGGATGCACTTTGTGGCTCACCGGTCTTTCTGGTGCGGGGAAGAGCACAATCGCAAATGCCGCCGCGCATCAGCTTTTTGCAAGCGGTGTTCCGGTCTACGTTCTCGACGGCGACAACTTGCGTCATGGTCTGAATGTCGACCTCGGCTTTAGCGATGAAGACAGGGCAGAAAATGTACGCCGCGTAGGGGAGGTGGCACTCCTTCTTGCCGATGCCGGGTTCGTTGTATTTGTTCCCATCATCAGCCCATTTTCAAAGGGCCGACAAGCAGTTCGCGAACGCCACGAATCGGTAGACCTTGGTTTCGCCGAGGTGTTTATTGCAACCTCGGTAGAAGAGTGCGCTGAGCGCGATACCAAAGGCTTGTACGCCAAAGCAGCCAAGGGAGAACTCACTGGCCTCACAGGGGTAGACGCTCCATATGAGGCTCCACGTTCACCCGAGATGACCTTGCTAACGTCACAACGCAGTGTTGAAACATGCGCAGAGGAACTCCTCTCTGGCATGAACCAACTGTGGAGTTAACTGCAAGATGTTTTCAAAAAAACCTTACGTATTTACCGAACGTGCTCTCTTCGTTGGCCACACCTTGGTCTCACCATCGCTGAAGGTCATGTACGTGCCCTCTACCAAAGTGGCGTGTAGTTCAATCAAAATGATGCTTGCCGAAGCGAACGGCTCGTACAACATCGACAACGCGCGCTGGCTGCATAGCCCCAACATTTCTCTTTCTCAAACCATTCATGAAATAGAAGTAAGCGGGCTCGACCTTTTTCGCTACATGTCCGAAGCAGAACAAAACATCATGTGGGAGTCTCCTGAGTGGTGGCGTGTAGGTGCACTGCGTTCTCCGTACGCGCGTTTATATTCCACATTTGAAAACCGCATTCTTATGCGTGCTCCCAGCATGTTGTCTGATGAAGTGTGGCAAGTTTGCGGTGACGAGCGAGTAGACGGCGCAATTGATATTGCAGCAACATTTCGCAAATTCGTGAGGGCGCTGCACACACGTTCTGAACTCTTTTACATTGACGATCACTTCACTGGCCAAATTGGGGCACTACGCCCAGACCACATGCAATTCACTCATCTCTTTCGCGTTGACGCACCTGGCGCAATGGACGCTTTCGCTGCAGAACTCAGCGTGCGCTCTGGCAAACACATTGTTGCCAAACGACTCAATGAAGGTCTTGGCATTAAATATCGCGATGTAATGGACACCGAGACAGCTCTTCTTGTGGAAGAGATCTATTCAGATGATTTCCACCACTTTGGCTTCGAGAAAGAAGTTTTTCCCGACACGCCTCCAACGCTCGTGGCAACTGCTCGCGAAACGCGCGCCATTGAATACGCCCGCGATATGACCTTTCGCATGCGGCAAATATCCCGACTCGCCAGAGCCCGCCGGGGCTGGAAATACGGTGCTGGGCAAGTGCTGAAAGACATGGGTTTACGGGGCAAGCACCGATAGAGTTGCTCTTTCGCAACTGCTTGCAGTAGCGATGGCGACGTGGCCGAGTGGTTTAGGCAAGGGCCTGCAAAGCCCTGTACTTGGGTTCGATTCCCAACGTCGCCTCTAATCGTGTCCCGTAATGCTTTTACAATGAACGATGTGCTCTCATCAAGGTTGAATCTGGGTGGTCTATCATTCGTATATGCGTCTGAAGAATGAATTGATTCGTGAAATGTTGAGGCTACACCAGGGGGCAGCAGAACTAGTTTTTCGTGCATCTCATAAAGAGCTGCTGGCATGAGAAATGTCCCATTAACTAAAAGAAATTTAATTATTATTGGTTTGGTTATTGCGACGATTTTTATACCAATTGGTGTTGCGAGCTACTGGAAGCAACACCAACGGGAAGCAAAAGCAGATCAGCTCGTCGCCGAGATATTAGAGCGAAATGCCCGCGAGGAGGCAGAGTTATGCTCCGCCACTACAGCCGCTAACCCAAAGACAAGCAGAATGGTGGAAGGTTATAAAATCGAAGCAGGTGCAGACCTGCGTGGTGCAAAACTGGCTGGTACCCCAGATTTGTACGATGTAGACCTGCGTGGCGCAAACCTTGGTGGTGCAGACCTGAAAGGCGTAAACCTAAGTGGGGCAGATCTGCGCGGTGCAAGCCTGAGTGGGGCAGATTTGCGTGGTGCAAGCCTGACGGATGCAAACCTGACCTGTGCAAACCTTGGTGGTGCAGACCTACGTGGTGCAAGTCTGAGTGGGGCAGATCTGCGTGGCGCAAGCCTGACGGATGCAAACCTGACAGGCGCAGCATTGCCGGAAGGCTGGAAGCTGGTGCGTGATGAATAACAATAGTTCTGGTGGTCTGATCCTTTTACTCGTAATGGGTATCCCGTATTTCATTCCGACGATCGTGGCTATCAGTAGGAATATGCACAACAAGGGATCCATCATTGTCGTGAATGTGTTTCTTGGTTGGACTCTTATCGGTTGGGTAGTAGCTCTCGCGATGGCTTGTGGCAGTAATAAATCCGTTCAAGGAGAGGCGTTCAGTTATGCACCTCCTCCGTCAAACTTGCCACCACCTAATTCCGGATCAGATCTGCAACATTGCTCTAAATGTGGGATGGAGTTGACGCTTTTGGCGAACTCTAAAAGAAAAGGCTCCTACGGATGGTGCGTCATTTGTAAAAAGAATCGCAGCGCACGTATCTAGTTTTTCCCACAGGATTAGCGACCACCCCGACGCAGGCTATGTAGATCCATATTCGATCGCATTTTTTTGGTGGCGATGACCGATCACCCCGCATCCTTTGGTCTGTATCTCCCCGAAAGAAGCCTGAAGCGCTCTGAATTGCCCTGAACCGGCACGAAGCAAAAGAACGTGAGGCCGAACTACTTGAGCAAAGTCTCACCGACCTTCGAGCAGTAATAGAGGAACTTCCTAAAGCTTTGGAAAGCGGGAAGCGTGCTAGGTGGTGGAGAAAGTGAGTATCCCCGCACCGGCGACACCGTTCAAGTATTGTGCTCACTAATGGCTCGCCCTCGTACTATCGAACCTAATGGAAATGTCGCCTCTCTGAAGGTTCGACTTTCCGCGAAGCAAAAGCGCGAACTCGAAAAGAAAGCAGAGAAGCGCGGCCTCACAGTAGGCGCGTTAGTGCGCGAGATACTTGAGGAAGCCTCATGATGTTCTTTTTTGACCCTTTCGGTATTTTGTTAGTGGGCGGTTCTTTCATAGTGATAGTTGTCATGTTTTTGCGCGGCGGTCCTTCATACCAAGTAGAGCAAGCAAAAAAGAAACTTGACACAAAAAATATGAAGCAGTTTGGTATGACAACTGATGAACTTGAAAATGCTGAAGCCGAAAAACGTCGTAACTGGTTCGCCGACTATGAACGCGAAAAAGCCGAAGCCGAAAAACTCAGAAAAGATGAGGAAGCCTCATAATGTGGCTTTTCTTTAACTGGATTTTGTTTCCCCTCGGTTGCGGAATAGCGCTAGTCATTGTTTTCCTTCGCATTGCAAACGAAAACCAAGCAGCCGCAAAAGCAAAACTCTTAGAAAAATCCAAGCCTCCCCATAACTGGCACGATGACTATCAACGAGAGAAGGCCGAGGCCGAAAAACCCAGGAACCCGAAGGCAGAGGCCGAAAGGCTCAGAGATGAGCTCGGGCACCCGGAAGCCTTCTGATCCTCTCTTTTGGGGGTTCGTCTACTTCGCGTTAGGTCGTTATGGGTTGGGGTATATGTTCGTAGATATGGGACTATTGGGCAAGAAGCCAAAAGATCTGACCGGCGCAGACCTTAGCGCGGCACATCTGGAAGGTGCAGACCTGAGATGGGCAAACATGAAGCAAGCAATCTTGAGTTGGTCAGACCTGACCGGCGCACAATTGGAAGGCGCGGATATGAAGGGTGCGCGTTTGGAAGCTGCAGACTTGCGGGCTGCAAACCTGCGCCGAACAAACCTCGAAGCTGCAGACATGCGGGCTGCAAATCTGACCGGCGCAGACTTGAGATGGGCAAACCTGACCGGAGTAAATCTGACGGATGCAGACATGTCCTTTGCAAAATTAGACAACGTGAAATGGCCTGAAGGCTGGAAGCTGTTGCGTGACGATAAGTAATAGATGTGGTGAAGTAAATCTTTACTTCAGAACTTGCGAAACTCGGCGCACAACTTTTGATTTACCAACCCCGCAGGTGATGGTCAAAGAAGCTGTTTTGCCTGCGGCCAACTTCAACTTCGAACGCAATGTTGAAGTGGTAAGAGAAGTGCTGACGAGCCCTTTGGAGCTGCTTTTCACCGACCTCACCAAGGTGATGTTGTTAGTGCCAGATTTTCCGGTAATGGAGCATGTTGCTTGACGGGCATTGGAAACGGTGTAAGACAACTTCTTGTTTGCCACCGGATTGTTAACTGCTGAAATCTTCGACTTAAACCGCAGAGATACCGATGACTTTGGTTTAGTGACAGTTCCGGCAAGTTTCAACACGGGCAACTTGTAGCGAGCGCCTGAAGAAGCAGCCAAAACGGTGCTGTTGGCCTCGAAGGGCATGTCGATGAGCAATGCAGGCAAGATGCGTACATCGGTTTGAATACCGGAACCACTGGCTCCGGCGAATGTGTCTGTTCCGCCGGTGACTGTAATTTCCGAAGTGACTGTGTAACTCACGCAAATGACCTTTGTGTATCCGTCTTTACAATTCCATGCAACGTTTGCCTGTGTCTTTGGTAAGTCGCCGAAGTTTTGCGCAATGGTTCCAGATAATTCACCGGTGCTACCGAAAGTGAGTTTCCAAGTACAACTGCGAGTACCACTGAAACCAAGCGACCACGGCCATGCTTTCGTAGCAGGAAGAACCATGGCGTTTCCGTCGGGATTAGCTGTGGGGATGGTCATTGTGTAAACGAAGGTGGTGTCCATTTTGAACTCGGTGGTGCATGTGGTGGCGAAGGAACCTGCACCAAACTTTGTAGAAGTCACAGGGAATGTTGCATCGGTATTGCTTTCCTTCGAGGTGAATGGGAAGTTGCAACTCTGCTTTGGGGGATTCACAGGTGCCCATGGAGCATTTGGGTTTGAAACTTTGGCGAGTCTCCAGGCACCAACCTGGGCA
>Ga0209651_1000277_pt1 | contig 19290 bp, 20 predicted proteins | sample LauGreFBDMM110SN_2_FD_188216 | JGI IMG/M metagenome (GOLD analysis project Ga0209651, IMG submission 188216) | Freshwater lake microbial communities from Lake Michigan, USA - Fa13.BD.MM110.SN (SPAdes) (version 2) | ecosystem: Environmental > Aquatic > Freshwater > Lake | place: Lake Michigan... | reverse complement strand
GTGTAGATGCAGCGCACACCAAAAATGTCGGTGTCGCCCCAGTCGGAGATGGGGGCAAGAGCCGGGCTTTGAGTAGACATTGCCACTTGCAAGTGATGTTGAATGGCGCGTCGAGCATCGCCAACCGATTTACGACTGGTGGTGCCAATCTCGACCATGTCATTAAGCGGCGTGAGACGAAGAGCAACTTGACCACCGAGGCGAATGTCCTCAGCCTCATACATGCCGCGTGGAGTTTCGCCGGCAACAATGGGTGCGCCACGTCGACCAACGATGCGGTATCGCCCCGCCAGGGTAAAACCCGTGAGATCGCCCTTTGCCTCCATGAGCAATAAAACTTAGTCGCACAGAGGCATATTGCGCACGTTGCATTCAGTGTATTCGCCTTGATTTTGAGCCATTTGGCACACCGACTACGGAAAAGTCGCTGAACTTGGCACTTCCGATGAATAATGGGACATGCCTCGCAAGAAGTTTCTCCCCGCATCGTTCAATGTTTCGGCGCTTCTCGCCAGCATCGGAATTGCACTCGGCATCCTTTTAGTGATTGCCGGGCTTGGTGCTGCAGTCACGGGTCGCGATGCATTGAGATTGCCAGAACAAATTGAGAGGCTCTCACCAGCGGACAACGAAAAAGTTTTGCGTCAATCGGAAATCATGATTGACTTCGTTGCTGGTTATGAAGCAGTGCTCATTATTGACGGCGTTGAAATTCCAACAACGCGCATTGACGAGCTCACGGAAAATGGCAAGCAACCAAGGCCTGGTGAACAACTAGAAATTCCACCCACGGCAATTTATGACCCAGGTAACTACACACTGGGTTACCTTCCTCAAGAAGGTGGCCCCATTACCGAGCTGAAACAAGGAACCCACCAGGCCACTGTGCTCTTTTGGAAAGCTCCGAATACACGTGAAAAAGCCACCAGCTACTCGTGGAAATTCTCGGTCGATTAAGGCTTAAATTTCGCCTGTTTCGAGCAATTTGAGAAACATTTCCTCGTTCAAAATAGGAATACCCAGTTGCTCTGCCTTGGTGAGTTTGCTCGCCCCGGCTTCTGTACCCACCACCACCGCATAAGTTTTCGCACTCACGCTGCCCGGGCTTTTACCGCCACGCAACTTCACTGCTGCTTCTGCCTCTTCACGTGAGAAACCTGCGAGTGACCCCGTGACCACCACAGCTTTGCCTGCGAGCACTTGTGGCAGCGATGTGCGTTCTACATTTCCAAAGTCAACGCCGGCGGTGCGCATTTTTTCAATGATTTTTTTATTGGCTGGCTGTTGAAACCAATTGGTAATTGATGCAGCAATGACCCCACCGACACCATCGATAGAAGCAAGGTCGTCGGCGTTTGCCGATGCAATGACGTCGAGGTTGCCAAAAGCAAGCGACAACGATTCAGATGCAGCAGGACCCAAATGTTTGACACCAAGCGCAGTGAGCAGTTTGGGAAGTGGGCGATGACGTGATGCATCAATTGCTGCAAGTAATTTTTGCGCACTGAGTGCACCGAAACCTTCAATTTGTAAAAGTTGTTCTTCGGTGAGTGAATAAATATCGCCAACGTCTTCAACAAATTCAAGATCGGACAAACTCAAAATAGTTCGTTCACCAAGACCCTCAATATCCATTCCGCCACGTGAAGCGAAATAAATAATTCGTTGATCGCGCTGGAACGGACACTGCTCATCAACGCAACGCGTGTCGGCTTCGCCATCTGTTTGTACAAGTTCCGTATGTAACGGGCACGCACAATGTGTAGGAAACTGCCACGGCACCGAGTTTTTCGGGCGTTTTGCCAGCACAGGGCCAACAACTTCCGGAATCACGTCTCCCGCTTTGCGTACTACCACGGTGTCGCCGGGACGCACGTCTTTCAGGGCCACTTGTGCCCTGTTGTGCAAGGTAGCCATGCCAACGGTGCTGCCACCCACAAAAACGGGTTCGAGCACGGCAAAGGGTGTGGTGCGGCCCGTGCGGCCCACCGATACTTGAATGTCACGCAAAATGGTGGTGCGTTCTTCGGGGGGAAACTTAAAGGCAATGGCCCAGCGTGGAGCACGGCTGGTGAAGCCGAGCACCTCGCGTTGTGGAAGCGAGTTCACCTTCACCACTGCCCCATCAATTTCGTACTGCAAGGTGTCGCGTTTGTCTTGCCAGTGTGCGCAAAATGCATTGACGTCTTCAATGGTGGGAACCACTGTGATGGAGGGGTTGATAGCAAAACCAAGTGCGGTTAAGTACTCCAACGATTCTTTGTGTGTAGTGAACTCGGGAACGCCCTGCGTTTCTCCGAGTTGGTATGCCCAAAATGCGAGCCCGCGGCTAGCAGTTACTTCTGCATTTTTTTGTCGCAAACTTCCTGCGCCCGCATTGCGTGGGTTCACTGGAACTGCTTCAGGTTTACGACCCGCTGCAATGCGCACAACATTTTCTTCTTCTTTTTGTTGTTTGAATTTTTCAAATGCAGCAAACGGCATGTACACCTCGCCGCGTACTTCCAGCACATCTGGCACTGCGCCATTCACCACCGTGAGTTTTTTTGGAATGACGCCAATGGTGGAAACATTGGCGGTGACGTCTTCGCCAACTTTTCCGTCGCCACGTGTTGCGGCCTGCACCAGCACGCCTTTTTCATAACGAATACTGACCGCTAGACCGTCAATTTTTAATTCGCAGACAAACTCTGCGGCTTCGCCACTTAGACCTTTTGTTACACGATCTCCCCATGCGCCAAGTTCTACCGTGTCCATGGCGTTGTCGAGGCTGGTCATGGGAACCGAGTGCTGCACAGGATCAAATGTGGTGCTTGCAGCAGCGCCTACCGATTGCGAAGGCGAAGTTTCCGTGAAGAGATCGGGGTGTTCTGCTTCCAGGCCCTGCAACTCACGTGCCCATGCGTCGTATTCGGCGTCGCTTACTTCTGGAGCATCGAGGCCATGATAGAGATGGTTGTGGTGGTCGATGAGCGCACGCAGTTCCTCGACCCGAGAACGAGAAGATTTTTGGGCAGGAGCCTTTTTCACCACATGATTACGTTAGCGATCGGCTAGAACAGACTGCGCATGGCTCGCTTTATTCGCCCCTCATTCTCGGCCCCACTGTGGGTGGCCCGTGTGGCATGGGTGGCTCTTGCCCTCATTCCCAATGGCATTGCAGCCACTTTGGCAAGCCACGGGCGCAGCGCGCAATTGGTGTTCACTCTTGGCGCATGGGCGTTGTGGGCTCTTGGCACGCTTGCCATTTTCTGGCTCAGCCCATATTCACTCAGCGCCTTACGAATGGTGGCCCCGCTTGCTGCTGCTGGGTTGGTGGGGTTCGTCTTTGCCAGCCTGTCGACATATACCGATGTTGCACTTAGCGATGTTGCTTGGTCACTTGTTGGTGTTGCGGTTGGGGTACTTGCACTTGTGTGCATTTTTCTTCCTGCCTTTGGCCTATTGCATGTACAAGCTTCTGCATACGGCGATGAAAAGCGGTTGTTGCTGCGTGTGCCTGCTACCCAAATTGCACCCATTGCAGTGTCGTACACAGTGATGGTGACTTTTCCCGTTGCAACACTTTTTGCCTTAGGCGCAGAAGTGTGGTGGCTTGCTGCACTGTGCTTGGTGCCAACGATTCTCATTTTTCGCGTGGTACCCAAGCGCCTACATCGTTTTTCGCGGCGCTGGTTGGTAGTTGTTCCTGCTGGTGTTGTAGTGCACGATGAACTGCTACTTGCAGAAACATTCATGGTGCGCACTACTGCAGTTACTCGTGTTGAGTTGAGTGCAACAAGTGGCGAAGCACTGAACCTCACTGGCGACATTGCAGGTGTGCGACGCCACATGGTGCTTGTTGTTCAACTACGTGAGGCAGAAAAACTTGCGCTGAGCCCGTACTTAGCAAAAATGTTGGGCACGCTCGATGCCTTGCATGTGCAGAGTTACGCAGTTGCACCAACGCTGGCTGGCCATGCACTTGCTGCATTAACCAAACCACCCGCAACTACATAAGAGTCGCTGGGGTCGTACAACACTGCGCTTTGCCCTGGTGCAATACGACGATGTGCGTCATGCAAGGTGAGTTGCACGCGGTTGTCACTTAAAATTTCTGCTGTACATGGCAACGATGCACCATGAGCACTGCATTGCACGCGGTATTCGCCAGCTACTGCTTCGCCCGACGCCCACACCATGGCCTGTAGCGCAACACCGGTACGCATGAGGTCGGCATCGGACCCAACAACCACAATGCGATTTGCGGTGTCGACATCGACCACGAAACGCTTCTCTTCGGTTTTGTACAAGCCAATGCCACGGCGCTGACCAATGGTGACCATTTCTACCGAGTCGACTTCACCCACTTGATTGCCCGCCATGTCGACAACTTTTGCAGGGTGAAAAGGAATGCGGTCGCCGAGGAAAGTTTCACGACCACCTGTTGAGGTAATGAAACATACGTCTTGGCTGTCGGGTTTACTTGCGGTGCGTAGACCCAGGCGTTCTGCTTCTTTGCGCACTTCTGCTTTGGTCATGTTGCCCACGGGGAAAAGTGTGCGCTGTAGTTCGCGACCCGCAAGCATGTGCACTACGTACGACTGGTCTTTGGCGTCGTCGGCACCGCGGTGTACTCGCATGTCGCCAAGTGAGTTGGCAACAAGACGCGCATGGTGGCCCGTTGCCACTGCATCGAAACCCAGAGCATCGGCACGTTCGGTGAGGCGAGCAAATTTCAAACCACGGTTGCATTCAATGCAGGGGTTCGGAGTGGTTCCTTCGGCATGAGCAGCAATGTATGGCTGCACCACTTGTTCGTTGAAGTCTTCGCTGAAGTTGAAAACCAAATGGTCGATACCAATTTGCTGAGCTACTCGTCGCGCATCGTCGACATCGGACACCGAGCAACACCCGGTGTCGCTTTCGCCACCCCACAAACGCATGGTGACACCCACAACATGATGGCCGTCTTGTTGCAAGAGGGCAGCCGCAACTGATGAGTCGACCCCTCCAGACATCGCCATGAGAACTTTCATGCAGTGGAGTCTAGGAGCGTTGATGCTCGCGCAGGCGGGCTACTGCCCTGCCCAAAGTGCCCAGAGCCTGAACGATGTCGCCAGACGTGGTGGTATGGCCAAGGCTGAGGCGTAGAGCCCCTTGGGCACGCTCGCGGGGCACGCCCATTGCGGCCAAAACATGCGACGGCTCCATGGCGCCGCTGGCACAGGCCGAAGCGGCCGAGGCGCACAAATGCTCTTCGTCGAGCAGGAACAACAGCGCTTCGTTTTCAACCCCTTCAACACACACGTGAACAATGCCGGGAACAGACACCTCGTTGGGCACGGTTTGGTGAACGCCGCCAATGTTGTGCAGGCCGGCAAGAAGTTGCTCTTTCAATTCCATGACGCGCAGGTTTTCACTATGGCGCTCGCTTGATGTTGCGGTGAGAGCCGCAGTTGTTGCAGCAATGCCAGCAACGTTGTGCGTGCCGCTGCGGCGATCGCGTTCTTGACCTCCACCAAAAATGAGTGGCTCAAGATGCACGCCATTGCGCAAATACATAATGCCGCTTCCCTTTGGCCCGCCGAATTTGTGTGACGACAAAGTGAGAATGTCGACGAGTGAAACTAAGTGAGCGAGGTCGACCCAACATGCACCTTGCACAGCATCGGTATGCAGAATTGCGGTGGGGGCATAGCGCCGAACAATGCGCGACACTTCTTCCATATTGGTAATGGTGCCCACTTCGTTGTTCACAGCCATCACCGACACAATGGGCTTGACACCTTCTGCATGCAAACGAGTGAGCGTTTCCATGAGGGCATCGAGGTTGATGGCACCTTGCGGGTCGGCACCCACCACTACGCCACCAACGTGTTCTACACAATGCAGAACGGCATGGTGTTCACTTGCCGAGCACACCGCTTGTGTTGATACGCCTTGCGATTGCAACCGACGAATGGCGCCAAATATGGCTGCGTTTGCACCTTCGGTGCCACCGCCTGTAAAAATAATTTCGCCTGCTTGGCAACCAAAGACGTCGGCAACATCGTCGCGGCATTCATCGAGCACTTTGCGTGCGTCGCGAGCAAAACGGTGCGAACCCGACGGATTGGCGTATTGCACACTGAGAAATGGCCCCATGGCCACAATGGCTTCGCCGCGCATAGGCGTAGTGGCTGCATGATCGAGGTACACCACATCGTTTGCCATACGTGCAATCTATCTCTCGATGCGCTGTACTAGGTCTGTGAGTAACAACACGCCCCCGCTCTATGGCGATGCTTTTGCCGATGTCTATGACGAATGGTACGAACATGTCACCGATGCCCCAGCAACTGCACGTGCCTTGCACGCACTTGCGGGCGGCGGAAACCTTTTAGAACTCGGCATTGGCACAGGCCGCATTGCTCTTCCGCTCGCCCAATTACTTGCTCCTGGGCGCAGTGTGTGGGGCATTGACGAATCGCAAGCAATGCTTGACCTGTGTCGCGCCAAGCTTGGCGACATGAACCCGAGCGTTGCCGAACACATTCACTTACTTCAAGGCGATATGGCAGACGATTTACCCAGCGGGCCATTCAGCGTTATTTTCTGCACGTTTAATACTTTTTTCAACCTCGATTCCGAGGCGGCACAACGTAAGTGCCTACACGCCATTGCTCAACGGCTTGCGCCTGGTGGTGCAGTGGTTCTCGAAACCGCAGTGCTCACCGGAGCCAATACAAGCGCCCCCACCATTGCTCACACTGCGCACAGTTCAAGTGACTACGACCCCGAGACCCAAATCGGTCATGGCGTGTTTACCTCAGCGTCACTCGACGGTTCACTTGTTGAACGCCCATGGCGCATTCGCTATTCAACGCCTGTCCAAATTGATGAAATGGCAGCGGCCGCCGGACTCATTTGCACAGATCGTTGGGAAGATTTTGCTTTCACGACTTTTCATGCAGGTAGTGCACGGCAAGTGGCTGTTTGGAGACGTAGAGTTTAAGTAGTGAGTCAATTACGTCTAAACCCCCTAACTGGCCGATGGGTCACTTTGGTTGCCGACCGCGCAAAGCGACCAACCGACTTTGCGCCGCGCCTGATGCAAGTAGAAGCCGACCCAAACAGGGCATGCCCGTTCTGCCCCGGCAACGAAGAAGCAACGCCACCCGCATTAGAGCAGCACGACAGCGAAGGCAAGTGGACCCTACGTATAGTGCCAAACCTCTACCCTGCTTTTGACGGCGATGGCAACTTGGCAGTGCACAACCTTGGCCCCGTGCACACCATGGCCGAGGCAAGTGGCATTCACGAAGTTTTTGTTATTACCCCCGACCACAATGCACGTGTTGGCACATTCACCGACGATGTCATTCACAATGTGATGCAAGCTTTGAAGCACCGTTTTGAAGATCATGCCCGCAGAGCAAATGTTCGCTACACGCAAGCATTCATTAACCATGGTCGCGAAGCCGGTGCCTCACTTGCTCACCCACACGGACAAATTCTTGGCTTGCCATTTGTACCTGGTGAAATTCTTGAAGAAGAACGCGCATTTGAACGTTTCAAAGGTGGATGCATTTTGTGTACCACCATTGAAGCCGAGCGTGTCGACAACAAACGCGTCATTATCGACAACGAGCATGCGTTTGTGTTGTGTCCGTACTGGAGTGGTGGGCCATATGAACTGCTCATCATTCCACAGTCACACGACACTCACCTCACCGACTCCACCGATGATGTACTCACCGGCATTGGCAAGGCAATTCGCGATTCACTTGCCATTATGTACGCAACGCTTGGCGACGTGGCATACAACCTCGTCTTCCATACCGCGCCGTCACACCACGCAGGCAACTTCCATTGGCACATTCACTTGTGGCCAAAACTCACGACCGCTGCAGGTTTCGAGCGTGGCACAGGCGTACTCATCAACATCGTGCCGCCAGAAGACGCAGCATTTGAACTCAAAAGCGCTGCTGGCATTTAATGGCACGTATCACCGTTTCTATTGAACTTCCTGCTACCCCTGCGCGCGTTTGGGAAGTAGTTGAGCCCATTGAAGAGCACACCCAGTGGATGGCCGATGCTGTTGCTATTCGTTTTGTGAACGACCAGCGTCGCGGTGTTGGCACCAAGTTTTTGTGCGACACCAAAGTGGGGCCCATTCGCCTCACCGACCACATGGAAATTACGGCGTGGGAGCCTGAACGCTTAATGGGTGTTACTCACACGGGCGTAGTAACCGGCACCGGACAATTCACTATTGAGCCAGCCGCAACTGCAGGGCACAGCAATTTTACCTGGAGTGAAGAACTGCACTTTCCTTGGTGGCTTGGTGGTGCAGTTGGTGAAGTTATTGGTGGATCGCTTGTTATGAAAACTATTTGGCGGCGCAACCTTAAGAAATTGCGCGCGTTATTCCTGTAGCAACACAGGCCAGCACAATTACTAGCCATATTGGCACCTTGCGCCACACACCGAACACCGCAGCAATCAAGCCCACAGCACGCGCATCTATTTGCAGATCGTGACCCACGGTGAATGTGTCTTTCATAATGAGAGCACATAACAATGCGGCAGGGATGAGAGCAATAACTGCTTCTACTTGTGGAGGAAATTTGCGATCGCCAATAATGACAAAGCCAAAAACTTTGAGTGCAAATGCACCAAAGGCCAGCACCAACACCACGGTCCAACTCATGAGCGGCGCGACTTTCGTTGTGCTGGCACCAATGCAATGAGTGCCACAACGGCCGATATTACGATGGGCGCACCAATGGGAAGAAACGGCGTTGTTGCTAAGCACACCACTGCTCCACCAACGCCTGCAAGTTGAGCTTTACGTGTTGACAACAATGGCGCGACCATTGCAACGAACGCGGCAGGGAATGCCACATCGAGACCATATTTCTGCGTGTCGAAACTATTTCCCACAAGTGCACCAATGAGTGTTCCTACATTCCAAAAGCCATAGATGCTTGCGGCCGTTACCCAAAAAGCACGCCTCTTGCGCTCGGGCGAGTTTTGCACCAGCGTCATACCCGTTGTTTCATCAATGGTGAACTGAGCTGCAGCCACGCGGTACTTCACACTTCCCGGCAACCACGGCGCAACAGCAACTCCGTAAATGGCATTACGCGAACCCAGCAGCAATGCGCCAATAACAGCACTTGCGGCCGTGCCGCCTGCAGCAATAACACTCACTGCAGAAAACTGTGAAGCACCAGTGAACACCAACAGCGACATGGCCATTGCTTTTGGCACACTTCCGCCAGCGTTCACACACAACACGCCAAATGAAATAGCAAAGATGAACACGGCAAAGCCCAAAGCGACGGCTGGGCCCACTATGCCGTCGTAATTCACACCTTCATGGGCGTGCTCATTGTGAGCATCCATATTTACTTTCCTTCGAAAGTGGCCTTACCTGGTCCGTTTTCTAAGAAGCTCTTCACACCGCTTTGGCTATCACTGCTATGAAACACATCTTCGAAAGACTGCTTCTCTAGCGACAACCCGTCAGACAACGACATTGACAACCCTGCATCAACGGCATGCTTAATGAGCGCGCCCGCAACGGTGGCTCCAGCAGCAACTTGAGCCGCGAGCGCTAATGCGCGCACGTGCAGTTCTTCGGCGGGAACAATTTCATCGAGTAAGCCAATACGTAGTGCCTCTTCTGACTGCACCTGACGACCCGTGACCATGATTTCTTTGGCGCGGCTCGGGCCTACAAGGCGTGGCAACCGTTGTGTGCCACCACCACCAGGAATGATGCCCAAGAGAATTTCAGGCTGCCCAAACGTGGCCTTTGGTGCACCAATGCGATAGTCGCACGACAAAGCAAGTTCACACCCGCCGCCAAGGGCAAAGCCACTGACTGCAGCAATAGTGAAAGCAGGTATTGCCGCAACGGCATTTAATGCATCGTGAAAACCTTGGCCAATGCGGCGCGCTTCACTTGGCCCGCCGAATTCGGAGATGTCGGCACCAGCCGCAAAGATGCGCTCGCCACCCGTGACCACAACAGCACCTGGGCGGTTGTTGGTGAGGTCGTGCGCAATATCGCGTAGTTCGGCTAAGACCGCTTGCGATAACGCATTGACCTTGGGGTTGTTCAATGTAATAACGGCAACACCATCGGCGCGGCGCTCGAGCAGGACAAGATTGTTTGAAGTCACGTTATGACGGTAGCCGTTAGGCGTCGACACCACGCAACATCTGGTCGGCTGCAGCCCAAGGGTCGGTGGTGCGACTGAGCACTTCGCCCTGCAGGGTTTCCCATTCGTCGCCCACACACAGTTCACGAGCCTTTTGCTCTAAGCGGCGAGCAACAATTTCACGCAGTTCTTCACGCAAGCGAAAGGCCCTGCGTTCACGCAATTGGCCCGAGGATTCAGCATATGCACGGTGCGCCAACACGGCATCCCACAGTGCGGGAACACCCTCACCCGTGGAACCCACTGTGGGAACAATGGTAGGCCGCCATGCATCGTGAGACAGGTCGGACAATTCGAGCATTTGTTCAACATCGCGGCGCGTTTCCTCAACACCCTTACGGTCGGCTTTGTTGATTACAAAAACATCGGCAATTTCCATGAGGCCTGCTTTATTGGCCTGCACCGAGTCGCCCCAACCTGGGTTCAACACCACCACGGTGGTGTCGGCCTTGCCGGCAATTTCTACCTCTACCTGGCCAACACCCACTGTTTCAACAATGACCCAACTCCGACCTACAGCATCGAGCAGACGAATAGCTTCTGGTGTTGCGAGCGACAAACCACCCAGGTGACCACGCGTGGCCATTGAGCGAATGAAAACTCCTGGGTCTGTTGCGTGGTCTTGCATGCGCACGCGGTCGCCCAAAATGGCCCCACCCGTAAATGGTGATGAAGGGTCAATTGCAATGACCGCAACTTCCAGATCTTGTTTGCGCAAGTGACCAATCACTGCACTGGTGAGTGTGCTCTTGCCCGAACCAGGTGCACCCGTGAAACCAACTGTGTACGAGTGGCCACTTTTGGGGTAGCTCAACCTGCCAACAACGCGTGCTGGGTCGCCGCCACGTTCAATGAGTGAGAGTAACCGCGCGAGTGATGCGCGGTCACCGGCACATGCAGCAGTAAATAATTCCTGAGGGTCCGAACTTCGTAGTGCCATTACTCAACTGCAATCACTTCAGTCACGCCGTCAACACGGTCGCGCATGATGCGTTCAATTCCAGCCTTCAAGGTTTGCGTAGATGCTGGACAGGTGCCACATGCACCCACCAAAGTGACCGTCACAACGCCGGTCTCTTCATTCACTTCACGCAAAACCATGTCGCCACCATCGGCTTGAAGAGCGGGCCTAATGACCTCGATGGTCTCTTCAACCTGTTGGCGCATGGAGCCTGGGGCAGTTGTTGTAATTGTCACGGTTCCATCTAATCAGGAACAAGCGCGAGTTGCCGATTTATACCGAGAAGTGGCATGGTTGTTTGTCATGATCAGCTTCATTTGCACTGTTCTTGCCCATCAAGGTGGCTGGGACGAGATTTTATGGGTGCTGATGCCCATTGCCATGATGGTATGGCTGCTGCGTGTTGCATCTCAGCGTGTGCGACAAGCAGGCAAGAAAACCTCAGAGTCGAGTGATGTTGGCACCGAGGGTACAGAGTCGACCCACTAGGTCGTCGTAACCACGGTCAATGTGGTGCACATCGGAAATAATGGTTTCACCATCAGCAACGAGCCCCGCAACAACCAACGCAGCACCTGCACGAATATCGGGAGCACGTACTGGTGCACCCGACAGTTTCAACTCGCCGCGCACCACTGCGTGATGGCCGTCGGTGCGGATGTTGGCGCCTAAGCGCTGCAGCTCGTCGACATAACGGAATCGGCCGGGGTACAAATTTTCCGTAACGATTCCTACACCGTCGGCCACCGACAACATGGCAACAACGAGCGGCTTGTAGTCGGTTGCAATTCCTGGGTACGGAAGCGTGACCACGTCGATGCTTTTCAGTCGCTCAGGGCCAATGACCAAAATGCCGTCGTGTTGTTCCACAAGAACAACGCCCATGTCGGTGAAACGCGTGAGCAGCATTTCCATATGGCCTGCAATGGCACCGTGCACCATTACTTCACCACCAGTAATTGCAGTTGCTGCAATGTATGTTGCAGCTTGCACGCGATCGGCCACCACCGTGTGGTGCACTGCGCGTAATGTGTTGCGCTCAACGCCATGTACAACAAGTGTGGAACTGCCAATACCTTGAATGTCGGCGCCCATTGCCACCAACATGTTGCACAAGTCGCCAATTTCTGGTTCACGTGCAGCGTTTTCTATTGATGTAGAACCTTTGGCAAACACTGCAGCAGTCAGAAGATTTTCTGTTGCTCCAACGCTAGGAAAATCGAGTGTGATGTTGGTGCCATGCAAACGTTCTGCGCGCGCATAAATATCGCCGTGGCGCATTTCAAATTGCGCACCCAGTTCGGTGAGGCCACGCAAGTGCATGTCGATGGGGCGCGAACCGAAGTCGTCTCCACCCGGAAGCGCAATACGCACTTCCCCAAACCTGCCAAGCAGCGGGCCCAGCACGTTGACACTTGCACGAATGCGTTCAACAAGTTCATATGGGGCAAAGAGCTGCAAATTGCCGTTGTTTGCAATGTGTAACTCTTTGGTGTCGCGACGATGCTCGATGACGAGACCGATAGCCGACAACAATTCGCCCATGGTGGCAACGTCTTCAATATCGGGCACATTCGACAACACAAAGTTGCCATCGGCCATGAGGCAAGCGGCCATGAGCTTCAGAACCGAGTTTTTGGCCCCAGGTACGTCGACAGTGCCGCTCAAAGGCGCACCGGGAGCCACCTTGATGCGTGCACCGTTTGACTTCACTCTCTCAGTATGCTCCCGCCGTGGAACGCACGCCGAACTTTTCCCACAAGTCACAGGCTCGTCGCTACTCATTTCAGCGGAAAATCTCGAGAAATAGCGCCGATTTCCCAAAATTAACCGAGTCCTACAGCACTGTGGTGGAAGAAACTCCGGCCGCAGAACCACAGGAATTGTTGGCTGGTCGCCATATTTTTTTACAAAAAACAGGGCCGTGCGTTGAGTACAAACGAAGCGTTGATGTTCCTGTCGACACAAACGCTGATGCAACAGAGCACACGGAATGGTCTCTTGATATTCCGTGGTTCGGCTGGATTTTCCGACCCCTCATTGCGCGCCACATCAGACAACGTCACCACGAAGATCGTCGCCCGTGGTGGGCGCCGCCACAAACATTTACCGCTCACGAGACTCTTGTACTTGCCATGCTCGCCGCCGCATCAATGGTTGCTGCATTTATTAATACACTTTTTACGCAGACCGTTGCCTTTGCCGCTGACGAATTTGATGTGACGACCACTGAGCAAGGTGTTGCTGCTGCAATAGTTCGCTTGGGCATTGTTCTTGCTATTCCACTTGCCGTATTGGGCGACCGCATCGGGCGACAACGCATTGTGGTGGCACTTGCATTTATCACCCCAGTTCTTGCTTCCCTCGGTGCACTTGCGCCAAACTTTGCCACCCTCGTTGCAACACAGAGCATTGCGCGACCCTTGGGTCTTGCACTCGACGTTGCCGTTCTTGTCATTGTGATTGAAGAGATGCCAAAGCACGGGCGCGCTTATGGCATCAGTGTTCTTGCACTCGCGAGTGGCTTTGGTGCCGGCTTCGCCGTGGCTGCACTTCCCCTTGCCGATCTCGGAACATCTACGTGGCGCCTTGTTTATGTGTTGGCTCTTGGATGGATCATTGTTGCGGTGAGTTTGCGACGCCGGCTCACCGAAACACCTCGGTTCATTGCCCATCGCACCGAACCGAAGGGTTCTCGGCGCGAAACGTCGCGATATACGGGCTATACCGCGCCGAGAACACTTTTGATGGTGGGGGCGGTTGCGTTTCTCGTCAATATCTTCGTGGCAACAGCTTCGCTTTTCCAGAATCGCTATCTCCAAGATGTGCGCAACTACTCGGCGGTCATGGTTGCGTTGTTCACTTTGTCTACTGCTACCCCGGGCGCGCTTGGTCTCATCATTGGTGGAAAAATTGCCGATGCCAGAGGTCGGCGTCGGGTTGCCGCACTGTGCATACCGCTTGGCTCAGCGCTCATTGGTTTGTCATTTATGTTGTCGTCAGTTGGCATGTGGATGAGCGCTATTGCTGGCGGCATCGTTGGCGCCATTGCCTACCCTGCACTTGCTGTATACCGCGGCGAACTCTTTCCCACAGGTAATCGCGCAACGTCGTCATTTCTCATTACCGTGGCTGCACTTTTGGGAGGAAGCATCGGCCTCGTAGGAGCAGGTTTGCTCGTTGATAGCGGATGGTCTTATGGCGCTGTCATGCTTTCTTTTGCCAGCATTTCACTCGTGGTGTCACTTTTAATTGTGAAATTTTATCCTGAAACAGCACATAAAGAGCTCGAAGATCTAAACCCAGAAGACGCACACGTGCGTTTTGAGCGTTAGCAACAACTAGCGCAGGTTTTTAGACCACTCACGAACAACCTCGGCAATTTCTACATCTTTTCCCTTGAGGTCGTGTCGGCTTTTTTCAATGAAGTGCAGTGAAACATCGCTCTGAATTTTTTTGACATGCTTTTTTAATTCCGCAGGTGAACCAAAGGGGTCGTTGGTTCCATGCACAAATAGAACAGGTACTGAAATGCGCGACAAGTGCGCAATGCGCAACTTTTCAGGGTGTGCTGGTGGGTGCAAGGGGTACGAAATCAGCACAAGCCCACGCACTTTTAACGGGTCACCAAAAACTGGTAGATCTCCCTTTTTTGCTGTGCCGGTATCGCCAGCGGCAGCCATCGAGCACATACGCCCACCCATGGAACGCCCGCCAATAACAAGTGACGACGTACGCACACCGTATTGCCGGGCAAATGCCTGAACCTCGTCGCGCACGCACTTCAATAACACCGGTGCGCGATCGGGGGCACGCTTGCCTGCACGGCGGTAGAGAAAGTTGATGCGTGCAACGGGTGTGGGCTGCATCACTTCTTCAATAGCAATGAGTGACGAATGGTCTGCACTGCTTCCAGCACCGGGGAACAGCACAAGCCCTTTTGCGCCGCTCACGACTGTTGGCTCAAAATGCGCCGCGCTTCACTGAGGTCGGCGATGGCTCTACTTGCATCGCGTTCACTTGCGCCATGGTCTGGGTGCACACTGCGCAACATTTCACGAAAACGCGAGCTGACTTCTTTTTTATTTGGCTTCACCGTGCCAGGTGGGAAGCACAAAATTTCTAGAGCCCACGCCCGCGGGTCGGAAATTGCGGTAATAGACGACGCGTTGCTGCCTGCCAAATACGAAATGAATGACGCACCAAATGGGCCACGCCAGGTCATTGCACGGCGCATCATTGGCCCCAGCGCACGCCGCGTTTCTGCGTTTAACCGCTCGAGTGCATAAATAGAACCCAGCACTTGTTGCAGTGGCGAACCACCCTCAGCAAAGACGAACTCTGCGGTGTCTTCCACCGCGATGAGTTGATGCCGGCTCATGGCAAGACCATGGCGGTCGGATTGGAAACGATGACGCAAGCGCGGCTGCACAATGCGTTCACCACGTTCTACCTGCAGGCTCAGGCGATGAATATCGGGGTGCATTTCCTCATCTACGTCAAACAGATGTCGTGCAACCACCGCTCCCAGCAAAATGCCACCGAAACCTGGTGCTGGGTCGGCAGGTAGTACCAAATGACCAAGCGAGACTCGCCGAGTGGGGGTGATAGGCCGCGAGTGCCAGATTTCTAATTCGGCGAGAATCATCGGGAGTTCACGCTACTTGCGACTCAGACGTGAGGGCGTAACGTAACAAACAATCGTTGCGCAATTTCTTGCGCTGCTTGTTCATCGGGGAAGTCGTTGCCGACAAGTGCATCAGCAAGTTGATCGGCCATTTCAGACGCTTGACGCCACACCGGAATGGGTACACCAAAGGGAACTCCTCCACCCTCAATGTCGTCAAGAACACGCACCAAAATGCCAAGACCATTGGCATCGAGTGGGTCACGTTGTAAACGTTCTGCTGCAAGAAACATTTGCGTGAGCGATTCACCAGAGACACTGGAGTCGCCAGCAGAAATGGTTCCTTGCCCCGAACCTGGGTTGCGCGCAGAGTCGACAATGGTGACATCGCCGGCTTCTACTGCGTCAAGCAGGTCGTCGACCGCATCTTCTAGTTCAGTGAGTGTGACGAGCAATGCGCCTTCCCAGCGGTACGGAATATCGGATGCAACAAGTAGTTCCGTGAGACGCGAACGTTCACCCATTGACCAATCGTCAAGTTCATACTCGGTAATTTCCTCGTCGGTTGCTTCATTCAATTGCAAACGACGCGATTCGCGCTGTGTGGAATTTCCTTCTTCGGTACCTACACCAAGTTTTTGTTCGAGAGCATCGAGCATCTCATCGGCGGCGTCTTCGAGTTCACTCGGAACAACGACTTCATCGCCCACCCAAGCGTGTGGAATTTCGGCATCGGCAAACATTTCTGCAACTGATGCTCGCTGATCGATGCTCCAACTGGACAGGTCGTAATGGACACTCTCGGCATCGGGGTCAAGTGGGTTCCATTCAGACATAACTGCACGCTACAACGTAAAGATGAACTCACCAATCAGTTCGTATTCGCGCATCTGATTGTGGCGCAAGCGAAAGCCGTGTCCTTCGCCTTCCATGATGTGCAAGGCAACCTCTCCACCGGCTTTACGCAAAGCCTGGGCGAGAGTCACGCTGTGATTCATTGGTACTGAAGTGTCGAGATCACCATGTAAAAGCAGCACTTTTACCTGTGCCAATGTCTCTACTTTGCTCAACGGTGAGCGTTGCGCGTAGAGCGTTTCATTCTCGGGTGAATCACCCACCAACACGGCAATGGAATGTTGCTCATAGTGCCATGAATGCTCTGCGGAATCGGCAAGGTCGACAACCGGATACAACGCAATGACTCCTGCGCAAATATTGGGCGCAGTACCAGCGGCGTTCAACGCAGCAAAACCACCTGCAGAACCGCCCATCAACAAAGTGTTCTTGGGCGTTGCCCAACCGTTGCGATGTGCATGTTGCACTGCAGCAATGAGATCGGCAGTATCGAACTCGCCCCAATGACCATTGAGCGATTGTTGAAACTTGCGCCCATGGCCCGAGGTTCCGCGGTGATCAACAATCATCACGCGCACTCCGCGACCTACCCAATACGCAACACGCGCCATGAAGGTGACCTGCCACTGATCAGTTGGCCCGCCATGCACCCAAACAATGAGGGGCTGCTCGGCAGACTCATTGTCTGCAGGAGAATACAAACGATACGGAATGTTGTAGTTGCCGCACTCCACTTTTCCGAGCGTTGGTTCCACCAACTCATACTGCGACCAAGCACCGCCAGCACTTTCTACTTCACTAGTTGCTAACACTTCTCGCTCGAAAGTTGTTGGAGAGTAACGCACTACTTGCGTTGGCGTGACCGCTCCCGTGCGCAAAGCAAGAATGCCAGACCTGCCCCACTGCAACGAGCCATGAATTGCTCGCCCAATAGAACGCATCTCGCCTGTTGTCGTGCTCACTACAACGAGGTCACCAAAACCTTCAAGGTTGCGGGCAACAGCAATTTCTGTTCCGTCGGGCGACCAACACCACGTATGTGCACCCATTCCCCATTGCGGGTTGCCACATTCCACTTGCTCACTTGCGGGCAGAAGCGCAATTAGCTCGCCAGCAACAACTCGATACGGCTGGAGCCATCCGTTGATGTCGCTCAACACGCCCATTTCGCCTTGCGTAGAAAATTGCAACTGTTGAAACGACACACCAGTGCGATGCAACACCACATGAGCTTCGCGATCAACAATGTGTGCAGACCAAATTTCCGATTCATCCCACGGCATGTGTGGTTGCGACCATGCTTGCCAATACAGCTCGCTGCCATTCCACACCGGGTCGAATACAAATGCATGTGGTTGCGCAATGACATGTTCTTCGCCAGTTGCGCGATGCACCACAACGAGTTCGCACAAGTTCTGTACACATGCCACCCACTCACCATTTGGCGAGACGGCAACGCCAAAGCGCGAGGCATCAACGGGTGCTTGCGTGTCGATGCGCGATGCACTTGTTGCACCACGAGCAGCTTCCCAAAGCCCTCCTGTTTTTGCTGCATAAACTAAGCCGCTTGCATCGGGCAGCCACTGGAAACAGCCACCCCCAAAACCACGCGTCACGCTGGGTGCTGGTTCAAGTTGCCAGATCTCTTCAAAGCCCTCTGGCACGCCATGTGTGCGCAGTTCACCTTTTCCCTGTTGACTTGCCCCAAACACCAGCACATCGCCCCGAGGGCTTACTTGAGGCTCGGAAAGGTCTCTGGAATCAAGACAGCGCTCAAGGGGAACGGCAGGAATTTTCACGGGCATTAGCCCGAGGGTATCGCCGGCACTACGGTAGGGGGTGATGAACGAACGACGCCCCCAAAAGCCAGAACGCAACCTCGCTATGGAACTCGTCAGAGTCACCGAATCTGCAGCCCTCGCGGCAGCACGTTGGGTGGGCCGTGGCGACAAAAACGGGGCCGATGCTGCCGCCGTCGATGCCATGCGCACCGTACTCACCACCGTTCCTATGGACGGCATTGTTGTTATTGGTGAAGGTGAAAAAGATGAAGCACCAATGCTCTTCAACGGAGAGAGCGTAGGCGATGGCACTCAGCCACGTACCGACGTTGCCGTTGACCCCATCGATGGCACCATGCTCACTTCTCTTGGTATGGGCAATGCCCTATCGGTCATTGCCGTTTCCGAGCGCGACACCATGTTCGACCCAGGCCCATGTATGTACATGGAAAAAATTGTGGTGGGCCCTCAAGCCGTCGGTCACATCGATATCACCGCTTCCGCTACCCAGAACATCAAATGGGTTGCCAAAGCTAAAGGTGAATCGGTACGCGACCTCACGGTGATGATTCTTGATCGCCCGCGCCACAAAGAACTTATTGAAGAAGTGCGCTCCACCGGAGCACGCATCAAACTCATTAGCGACGGCGATATTTTTGGTGCCATTGCTACTTCGTGGCCCGATGCTGGCGTCGATATTCTCATTGGCATTGGTGGCACACCAGAAGGCGTGGTGTCGGCCGCAGCTCTCAAGTGCATGGGTGGAGAAATTCAGGGTCGCCTGTGGCCACGCGATGAAGAAGAGCGTCAATCGGCAATTGCCGCTGGTTACGACCTTTCCAAAGTGCTCACCTCAGATGACCTCGTGAAAGG
>Ga0209651_1000274_pt1 | contig 19406 bp, 28 predicted proteins | sample LauGreFBDMM110SN_2_FD_188216 | JGI IMG/M metagenome (GOLD analysis project Ga0209651, IMG submission 188216) | Freshwater lake microbial communities from Lake Michigan, USA - Fa13.BD.MM110.SN (SPAdes) (version 2) | ecosystem: Environmental > Aquatic > Freshwater > Lake | place: Lake Michigan... | reverse complement strand
TTCTGGAACTGGAGGATCTGTAACTATTAGACCTTCTGCAAATAGTGTCTCGGCAGAATTAGAAATTTTAACCTCTGGTATTTTTGCTACAGGAAATGCATTTTTTACTCCTGTAACAAACTCAACATCAAACTTTGTTTTTAACACATCATCTGGCACAGATATTTTAAGGTTAAATGGAACATCTAATATTTTGGCTATGGGTGGATCAACTAGAGGTACATATACTGTTGAAGTTTTAGGTTCTGTAGGATATACTGGTAGCTTAGTAGATACCTCATCAAAGTTAGTAAAGAAAAATATTGAGGTTTATGAAGTATCTGAAAATATTCTTAATATTCCAGCAGTTACTTTCCAGTATGATGAAACAAAAACAGAAGTTGGGGATCAGGAATTAAACAAAACTATGATTGGTCTAATTGCTGAAGACTTTATTGATCAGGGTATGCCAGAGGTTGTAGAATATGATCTAGACGGTGTAACTGTTAGAGGTCTTGATTATTCTAAAATTACCGCACTTTTAATTCCAGTTATTAAAAGACAAAAAGAACGTATAGATTCTTTAGAAAATAGGCTTGCAGCATTAGAATCATAATGCTATAATATAGAAAAGACAAATAGGAGAAATTATGTCACAAGATAAGACCCTTGAACTAGTTGTTCAAGAACTTCAAAACCGTATTGGTCAAATTACTAGCCAATATGAAACACAAATGGCTTTGCTTAAAGCACAAGTACAACAGGCTATTGAAGCAAAAGATGCAGAAATTGCTTCTCTTCAAACTCCAGCCAAAGAGGGAAAATCTAAGTAATGGCTACAAAGCTAGACAGTTCTCATCCCTTAACTTATGACTGGCTAAATACCCTAGTTACTGATCTTGAAAAATTAAACAATCAATCACAATACGCTACAGATAATGTAAAAATTAAACTATTTCCAAATCATTTGACTGGGGTGGCTTCTGGTGGTTCAGTCCAAATGGTTACAGGCAATGTAAGTGTTACTATTCCAAAAGGTAAGGCTACTGGTGCTAGTACGTTACAAAAATTCAAACCAGCATTTTCTGGATCAACCCTAATGGTTATTCCAACAATTAATTTTGTTGGAACAGACACAGAAGTTGATGCATTTTGTTGGGTAACAAATATTAGCGAAACAGGTTGCATTATTAAGGTTAGAAGATTAGACAAGGTTAATAATAATTCTGCTACAAAAATCACTATTAACTATTTAGCTATTGGAAAACCTACTTCCTAAAACTATTGACATCCCCCAGTTACTTTGATAAACTGGGGTACTGCCATTTTTGGCATAAACAAAAGGATTAAAATGACAAACGATTTAAAGTGGATGCTATCCTCCGACCAGCAATTCCCATACCAAGATGATAAGATGATTGAACTTTGGTTTAAGGTTATGAGATGGTTCAAGCCAGATGTTGTGGATTACTTGGGTGATACCGATGATCAGGCTTGCTATAGCAAGTACACAGAAGGACGTTCAGCAGAGTTTTTAAAGATGCATAAAGACAATGAGGGCAATGCAATAGTACCTCTTATGCAGCATGAAGCAAAACTAGCAAGAGACTTTTATACAAAGACACGCAAGGTAGCAAGAAATGCACAACTATTCTCAGCACTTGGAAATCACGATATTCGTGTGTTTGATTATGTAGATGCAAAACTTCCAGACTATATTGAAGTAACTACACCAGAATCTTTGTGGAACTTAGATAGTCTTGGCTATGAATATATTTATTATAACGAGCCTCCTGCACACCGCTTTGGTGACATTCACGTTCATCACGGTAATGCTATTTCACAAAACGCAGGTGAGTCAGTTCGTAAAGATGTAGATAACTTTGGCGTGTCTTTAATTCGTGGACACTCACATCGTGCAGGTGTATACTTTAATACCTATGAGCTTAGAAACGGTGGCAAAGGTGAAACCTTAAGAGGATATGAGCTTGGTCATATGTGTGATGAAAAGTCTAAGGGTATGATGTATACAAATAACCATAATTGGCAGAAAGCATTTGCTATTGCACATATTGAAAACGGAGTATATCCACACATTCAACTTGTTCATGTATCTCCTGACTATGCTTGTGTAGTAGATGGCAAGTACTTTAAGGTTTAATACTATGCTATCATTTAACAATGAAATGCAAACTATGCAAAGGCAAGGTGATGGTAGATAGGGTATTTTCCAGTCACACCCATATAGAATTATTCTGTATGACTTGTGGGAAAAGGTGGTCTTTCCACCACCCAAGCAACCATTCACCGTTTGTAAAATGGCTATATCAAAAAGAAAACGAACTGTCGAAGAAGACCTCGAACAGTTAAAGTCACCACAAAGAAGGCTGTGCTTTCTTAATGATGAACTTCATAAAATTATACATATCGATCGTGTAAATAATATTGTAAGAACTTATAACTATGTTCAAGATAGGCAGATGGCTTATCTTTATACAGATTATAAAAAACTTAGATCACCTGCTTATTCCATCAGACTTGTTGGAAAGCTACTAAGTCGTAGTCCAGACTCAATAAGAAAAGCAATTAGGCGTGGTGATGTTAAAAAGCCATACCTTATGGATCAATATGTTCACGGTGTATATTACTTCTGTGAAACAGATATCTATAATCTAAGAGACTTCTATGCAAGTTGGCATACAGGAAGACCTAGAAAAGATGGTTATATTACACCAAGATATGATGTGCCAACAAAGAAAGAATTAGATGCACTTCTAGGCAAGTCTGAAATGCTGTATATTAAAAATAAAAATGGGGATTTTATTCCTGTTTGGAAAGCAGAGGATTTCTAATGGCAAAGGGTAGACATTCTCGTAAGAATAAACCACAAGAAGAAAAGGGCTTTACAAACCTGCAAGAAGATGCTATCCTTTACTCTATGATATGTTTGGAAGAAGCATTTATGATTGCCAGAAAACGCAAAGATGTTCAGTCACTGATTTCCCTTGCCGACAAATGGTATGGTATTGCTCAGGCATTTGAAGTAGTAGACGACAATAAGCCAATGATTGGTTTTGGATCAGGAGCAAAAAATGAGTAATACCGTTGTTAAGGTTAACTTAAAGTTTGTAAGAAACTTAGGTAACTATGAAAGTATGCACGTTGAACTTGGTGTAGAAGATTGGGTAAGAGATACCGATGCTAATACCGATGCTGCAATGAATAGAGTTTTTGAGTTTGTGGAAAGCAAACTTATTGAAAAGGTTACTGCGTTAGAAAAGGATCTAAAGCAGTGACAAAAAGTGAGGCAAACCTAGCTTTTGCATTACTCACATATTATGCAAATAAGTTTGAAGATAGATACGGCAAGAAGCCAAACATAAATAAATATAAAGAAAAATGGGCTGCCTCATCTATCCTAGAAGACTTTGAGTTTGACAATGCTAAGTTAATTATTGATTACTACTTTACTCTATCTAAAGAAGGACACCCACTTTCGTGGCTATTTAATAACTTTGATAAGTTAAAAGAATCGGTTGATTCAAATGAGCAGGATAAAATATTAAGAGCAGAGCGTAGAGCACAAACAATTAAGTTGAGAGAAGAGTGGTTAAATGGGAATGCGTGAAGAAGTAGAAGTAATCTCTTCTGTATGCGAGAATAAAGATATCCACGTTCTTTTTGAAAACAATGTGGACTATATGATGCAGTCCTGCGGTGATGTATGGGACTTTGTAAAAGAGTATTACAATGAAACTCGTCAAGTACCGCCATCGGATCTTTTGCAAACACGCTTTCGTGATTTTGACACAGTGCAAGATCCAGCACCAACTATCTATGCAGTTAATAGATTAAAAGAAACATTTCTAGATGAGTCACTAAGGACAACAGTTCGTAAAGCTGCACAGTTTCTTCAAGACAATCAATCTGGCAAAGCACTAAATACTATGTCAAGTGACATATCCTCACTTGCTAGAATTACTGCAAGGGTCAGAGACCTTGATGTAACGGATGTTGATGATGCATTACAATACTTTGAAAAGACTCGTCAGTCAGCAATGAATGGTGATATTGGTATTCGATCTGGCATTGCTGCATTTGATTTGTGCTTGCCTATGGGTATTGCCAAAGGTCAGTTAGGTGTATTGCTTGCATATCCTGCTATCGGCAAGTCTTGGATGGCTTTGTTCTTGGCTGTAAAGGCTTGGCAGAATGGTCGTGTGCCAATGATCTTGTCTTTAGAAATGACAGAGCAAGAAGTTCGTAATCGTATTTTTACAATTATTGGTAATGGCAAGTGGTCACATCGTGCTATTAGTTCAGGTCGTGTAAACAATAATGAGTTTAAGGAATGGGCTGATGGCAACTTAGTTGACAAGCCACCATTTAAGATTGTGTCAAATGACGGTGGTAGTGAAGTCACTCCAAATGTTGTTAGAGCAAAGATTGATCAGTATAAGCCTGACATTGTATTTATTGATTACTTGCAACTTATGCAAGACAATGCAGGAACTAGTTCTAACGAAACAGTTAAGATTAAGAACTTGTCAAGAGAGTTAAAACTATTAGCAATCTCTGAGCAAGTTCCAATTATTGCTATTGCTTCTGCTACTCCAGATGATGCAAGTGACTTAGAGAGCGTTCCACAACTTGGACAAGTGGCTTGGTCACGTCAGATAGCCTACGATGCAGACTGGGTATTAGCATTTGGTCGTAAGCAAAATACAGGTGTTCTAGAGGTGGCGTTTAGAAAGAATCGTCACGGTTTCCTAGGAGATTTCTATATAGATGCAGACTTTGATAGTGGTAAGTTTGAGGAAATGATGGACCCTGCAGACCTATTGTAATCTATAATGGTTATATGGAGTTCGCAGGACACAAGAAAATTAAAGAGTTTACCATAGATGGTCAGATCTATGATGAAGCTGATGTAATGCGTTTGAAAGAAAAATATAACTCCATAATGGATCATTATCTTAGAAGCCAGGGATATGTTCCACATTTAGACCTTGACATAGTTTTTACTATAGATTATAATGGTAACTGGTTCGACTTTAAAATAACAATGTACGGTATTTATTTAGGAAAGGCAAAAGCAAAATGCTATATGGGAATAACAGGAAGCAAGCTAATTCCAATGACTCCTATGACTCAGAGCAAGTCCGAGAAATTATCACATCGTGTGGAGTCTCAATAGGCACTGAGTTAGATACTCACTTTTTAGTTTTCTGCCCGTTTCACAATAATCGTAATACTCCAGCCTGTGAAGTAGATAAAGAAAAAGGTTTATTCCTTTGTTTTTCTTGCGGAGAAAATGGAACTATCCTAGACTTTGTAATGCGTACAACAAACAGAACCTACTTTGAGTCTGCTAGAATTATTTCTAATGCAGCAAAAGCAGGAGACTTTGTTCAAAAGATTGACAAGTCAATTATTCCAAAAGAAGAGTTTAGCTCTTTTGATAGCAACACAATAGAACGCTTGCACACTTCCCTGATGCAAGACAATAAGGCTATTTCATATTTTACTGGTCGTGGCATTACAAAGAAAGCCTCAGAGTTTTTTAAACTTGGATATTCAGATAAGCAAGATATGGTTACGGTTCCAGTATATTCTCATACAGGAGTTTGCGTAGGCTTTGTTGCAAGATCGGTAGAGGGAAAAGCATTTAAAAACTCTACAGGTTTGCCAAGAAGTAAGGTATTGTTTAATCTTAATAACTGCAAGTTCCAGGATATTGTGGTTGTAGAATCATCTTTTGATGCTATCCGTTTGTGGCAACTAGATATACCTGCCGTAGCAACGCTAGGAGCAAATGTAGGGACAGTTCAGTTAGCCCTGCTAAATAAGTATGCCAATACAATTATCGTTGCTCCTGATGGAGATGAGGCTGGTAATGAGATGGTATCAAAGCTTATTAGAGGTCTTGCTGGTAAAGATATTAGAGTAATGCAAATACCAGAAGGTAAAAAAGACATTGGTGATATGACAGATGAAGAAATAAATAGTGCATATTCACAGATAAAAGCACTTGACTTAGCACTCAATATCTGATAAAATGTTTTAACAGACTCACATATGGGGTCAAATATTAGGAGAAATATTATGGCAAGTATTACAGGATTAGCAAATATCCAAAAATTAATAGAACGTCCATCTCATTCAGATGGTCCAAAGGCTCGCTGGCTAAAGTTAGAAGATGGTCAGTCGGTTAAGATTCGTTTTCTAAACGAAGTAGATCCAGATTCAAAGAGTTACAGTAAAGAAATGGGTCTAGCGATTGTTATCGCAGAACATACAAATCCAAAGGATTATCGCCGTAAGGCTCTTTGCTCTATGGAAGAAGAGGGCAAGTGCTATGGCTGCGAAATGCATAGGCGTGATCCAAAGGCTGGTTGGAAGGCTCGTCTTCGCTACTACACTAACGTGTTAGTAGATGAAGGTAATGGCGAACAATACACAGCTATTTGGTCTCAAGGTGTTGGTCCAAAGTCACCGACAACAACAACGATCATTGAGTATGCTTCTGACACTGGAGGAATTTCCAATGTCATCTGGAGACTAAAGCGTAATGGCACAGGTACTCTTACAAGCTATTCACTGTTCCCTGTTGCAACAGATGAGAAGCCTTTTGATTTCACAGGTATTGAAACCTATGAACTTGAGAAGACAGCAACTCGTCAAGTTAAGTATGCAGAGCAAGAGTCATTCTTTATGGGTCTTGAAACTGAGGAAACAGCAAGTGCATCTGTAGAGTGGTAAATCCCACTTGACAGACTTGGGGGCGGTAGGCTATAATTGCTTATCGCCCTCACTAATTTTATTGGAGAAAAATGTATCATAATCATCATTCGCATTCTTACTATAGTTTGCTTGATGGCTTCTCCTCACCAGAAGAACTTCTCAAACGTGCAGAAGAGGTGGGTATGACGGCTTTATCGCTTACAGATCACGGAACTTTAAGTGGTCACAGAGACTTTCTTATTGCTGCAAAAGACACAAAGGTAAAGCCAATCCTTGGTCTTGAAGCATACTTTACTACAGATAGATTAGATAAGCGTTCTAAGAAAGAGCGTGGCGAAGATGAGCAAGTTTATAATCATCTTATTGTTTTGGCAAAGAATGAAAACGGTGTTCAGAACTTATCTAAACTGTCTGAGATTGCTTGGAACGAAGGCTTCTTTAATAAGCCTAGAATAGACTTTGAGATACTAGAAAATTATTCATCAGACCTTATCATTGCATCAGGCTGTATGAACGGTATTATTGCCAAAGCTATTCAAAATGACAATATGGAACTTGCTAGAAAGCACACAGACTGGTTCAAGCAAGTATTCAAAGATGATTTCTATATGGAACTGCAACCACATAATCCATATGAACTTAATGCACAGATGCTTAAACTGGCAGATGAAATGGGTGTTAAATCAACAGTAACACTTGACTGCCATTATGCATCTCCAGAAGATCGGATTGCAGAAGAAATTATGCTTATCCTTGGTACACATCCTAACATTCGTAAAGAAGCTAAGTTTGATGATAGTCGTAAGATTAAAGACTTAATTGAACGCCTAGATTATTTATATGGTGATCGCTTTATGTCATTTAAAGACTTAGAGATTTACTTAATGGGATACAAAGATATTCGTCAGATGATGATTGACCAAGGTATTGATCGTGATGACCTATATGAAAACTCTTTAGAGATATCTGATAAGGTTGAGTCTTATGAAATCAAAAAGGGATTAGATTTATTACCTGCAGACTACACCGATCCAGATCACCAACTTGAAAAGATAACTATGGTTGGACTGGCAAAGCGTGGACTAGCAGATAATCCAGATTATGTTGCTCGTATAACTGAGGAACTTGAAATCATTAAGTCTAAAAACTTTTCTTCATACTTTATTGTAGTTGCAGATATGATTAACTGGTCAAAGAATAACAACATTCTTGTTGGTCCAGGAAGAGGTTCTGCTGCAGGTTCTTTAGTTTGTTATGCGTTAGGTATTACAGAAGTTGATCCAATTAAATATGGATTGTTGTTCTTCCGATTTATTAATCCAGAACGTGATGATTTTCCTGACATTGATACAGACTATGAAGATCGTTATCGTGGAAAGGTAAAAGAATATCTTTCAGAGCAATACCAACACGTTGCTTCTATTGCAACCTTCCTTACATTTAAGGATAAGGGTGTTGTTAGAGATGTTGCAAGAGCTTTTCACGTTCCACTTCCAGAAGTAAATAAAGCATTAAAGGGTATTGAAACTTGGGATGAGTTTATGTCTAGCACAATCTCAAAAGACTTCCGTGATAAATATCCAGAGGTCGTAAAGTATGCAGGTAAGTTGCGTGGACGTATTCGTGGTACTGGAATGCATGCTGCTGGTATTGTTGCTTCTAAGGATGCTATTTGGAAACACGCACCTATGGAAACTCGTAAAGATACACAGTCAGATGATCGTGTACAAGTTGTTGGTATGGATATGGAGCAGGTAGCAGATGTTGGTCTTATTAAGATTGATGCTCTTGGTCTTAAAACCTTAGCAGTTATTCACGATACCTTAGATATGGTTAAAGAGCGTAAGGGTAAGTACATAGACCTTTCATCTCTTGCTTTAGATGATAAAGAAGTTTACGCAGACCTTACAGCAGGTTTTACAAAAGGTGTATTCCAAGCAGAAGCAACTCCTTACACAAACCTGCTAGTAAAAATGGGTGTGTACACCTTTGATGAACTTGCTGCTTCAAATGCCCTTGTTCGTCCAGGAGCTATGAATACAATCGGTGCAGAATACATTAAGCGTAAAAAGGGTAAAACTCCAGTGAAATATATTCACGACATCGTAAAGGACTTTACTCAAGATACTTATGGGTGTATCCTATATCAGGAACAAGTTATGCTTGCTTGTGTTCACCTTGGCGGAATGACTATGGCAGAAGCAGACAAGGTTCGTAAAATTATTGGTAAGAAAAAAGATGCAAGGGAGTTTGATCAGTATCGTGAACAGTTCGTTAAGGGTGCTTCAAAGCACATTACAGAAAAGCAAGCAGAAGGCTTATGGCATGACTTTGAGGCACACGCAGGTTATTCCTTTAATAAGTCCCACGCTGTTGCTTACTCTATGCTTAGTTATTGGTCTGCTTGGTTAAAGCGGTACTACCCACACGAGTTTATGTATTCACTTCTTCGTAATGAAAAAGATAAGGATACTAGAACAGACTACCTAATTGAAGCAAAGCGAATGGGTATTGCAATTAAGCTACCACACGTTAATGAATCCGATATTGACTTTACCCTTGAGGGTGATGCAATTAGGTTTGGCTTGGGTAATATTAAGTTTATTTCAGAAAACATTGGAAGTAAACTTATTGCAAGTAGACCTTTTGATTCCTTTGATCATCTAAAAACATTGGCAAATACAAAAGGTTCTGGAATAAACAATAGAGCAATAGAAGCATTAAATAAGATTGGTGCTGCTGCATTTAACGATAACTTAAGGATTGGAAATGAAAAAGAAAATTACTACGAGTACCTTAACATACCTGAGTTTACTAGTGATATCCCTCGTTGGATTGAGGCATATGCAAAACCGCTTGAAGATTACTCAGAAGAAGGATCATTCCTCGTACAGGCTATGGTCAAGTCCATCAAAAGAGGAGACGGATGGAGTCGTATCGAAATCGTTGACAAGACTGGCTCTGTTGGAATATTTGACAGGTCGGATACGGTAATTGAACCAGGAAAGATTTACATATTCTTAGTAGCAGATAACCGTATTGGCGCATATGCAACAGCAGAAGACCTTAAGAATACAGATGATCCTTTTATCAAATACTTGCAAGCAAAAACAATGACATTGGGTGATGGAGAATTTTTTACTATTAGCTTCACACCAAGAAAGACAAAGGCTGGTCAGAAAATGGCAAATGCTGTCCTTGCAGATAAGGATAAAGAACTTCACTCTGTAGTTATTTTTCCAACAATGTATGGTCAGGCTTTATCAAATATGAAACCAGGCGGTAGATGTAAGCCAATATTACAAGAAACAACATCAGGAAGTACCACAGTAAAGGAGTTTGAGAGAGTATGAACCTAGATAATTTAGCAAGAAGCGTACACTATAATGCAACAGAAAAAGGTTTTTGGGACTATATGTATTCTAATTCAGAACCAGTTGGAGATACCTTTGTTTTCTTTGCAAAACAAATAGCAATGATCCACTCTGAGGCAACAGAAGTATTAGAAGCACTAAGAAAGCAAAAGGGTGCAGGAGAAGTTACAGAAGAACTAGCAGACATTATCATTCGTGTAGTTGATCTATATGAAGGATTACTAATGGCTGGCGAAGCAGTAGGTTCTCTGGAAGACATTGTAACAAAGAAGACAATTACCAATAGCCAACGCCCAAAAATGCATGGCGTATTGGGATGATATAATAGATGCTTAGAAAAGATAATGGAGATATAAATGACAACAACTATTGAGGATATCCTATCAAGGTTAGATCCAAAGACAAGAAAACGTGTACAGCAAGCAACAGAGGTCGAGATTGAAAAACAACCAACACCAAGCCTAAGTCTTAATGTTGGATTAAAAGGAGGTCTTGCTTATGGTCGTCAAGTTCTTATTTGGGGAAACAAGTCTGCAGGAAAATCATCTTTCTGTTTGCAAATGATTGCAGATGCTCAAAAAGATGGCAAGACTTGTGCTTGGATTGACTCAGAGCAGTCATACTCACCTGAATGGGCTACAAAGCTAGGTGTTGATTCTGAAAAACTTATTTACTCACCTGCAAAAACTATTAACGATATGGTTGATGTTGCAGTAGACCTAATGAATGCAGGAGTTGATTTAATTGTAGTTGATTCTATCTCTGCACTACTTCCTGCTATCTACTTTGAAAAAGATGGTAATGAATTAAAAGAACTACAAGACACCAAGCAGATTGGTGCAGAAGCAAAGGATATGACACACGCAGTTAAGATGCTTAACTATGCAAACAAAAATACTTTGCTTGTTCTTATTTCACAACAGCGTAATAGTTTTGGTGGAATGCATGCAACTCATATCCCTACTGGTGGTATGGCTGTTAAGTTCTTTTCAAGCACCATCGTAAAGTTATGGTCAAGTGAATCAGAAGCTAGTTCTATTAAAGATAAGGTAACTGTTGGTGATCGTTTGATTGAACAAAAGGTTGGTCGCCCAGTTAACTGGACTATTGACTATAACAAGACTGGACCACAGTTTATTGGTGGATCATATGACTTCTACTTCCAAGGAGATCACGTTGGTGTAGACACCATCGCTGACCTTGTTGATACGGCAGAGCTTATGGGAATCATTGAGCGTGGCGGTGCTTGGTATACAGTTCTAGAACAGCGTTTACAAGGACGAGCAAAAGTGGTAGAATATGTTAGAGAAAACAAAGAAGTGTTTGACACTTTAGAAAGTATGGTGTATTCAAAGTTATGATAAACCCAAATGATTTTATAAAGACTACTCCAAAGCAGGAAGAGCCAAAAGAAGAATTAAATACAGTTGGTGGTACTTTTGTTTGTCAAGAGTGTCTTGTGCCAGTTAAAGAAGCTATCTTAAATGAAGACACAATGACCCTGACATATACCTGCAATGATGGACACCCCAATGAGGCAACACTTTGAGTGAAGCAGCAGAACTAAAACGCATTGGTGCTAAGGCACATAAAAACTCTGGTCGTGGTCAATATTATAAGGGTGACGGTAACACAGATGAGTTTATTGTAGATGTAAAAGAAGCAGGTAAAAGCTTTACTCTTAACCAAGATGTATGGGCTAAGATCGTCACAGACACTCTCAGAACGGATAAAACAAAATATCCTGCCTTACTACTGGCTATTGGGGAAACACAAAAGATAAGATTAGCAGTCATTGAATGGGCTGCCCTAGAAGATTTAATGGAGAGAGCAAATGGAATCAACACTTGAGTTTATTAGTCAAGTAACAGAGTTTAATGATCTGCATGAGTTTATGGCAGATCCAGAACTTGACGAAGCACTGGCATTAATTGTAAAGATTATGATGAAGCCAGATATTCCATCTGTTCAAGCAGTTGCACTTATTGGAAAACTTCAAGCAATGTCTGCTAAGTTTGCTATTCTTGCAACTTATTATACGACTATTGCAAAAGGTCCATCAGGAAGTGTAAACAACACAAAAAAGAATGTATACTATACAATGAAAGAATCAATAGATAAAATCGTAGATGCCTTAAAGTATCTTGCACGATACAACTTAGGAGCATAGAATGGCTAAAAATTTAATAGGAAGTCTAGTAACAAAACCAAGAGATACAAAGTTAGATGCAAAAAAATATCGTCTTGCATTGGGTAAGGCATATCTAGCAGGTAAAAATGGTATTCAGTTTACAACAAAGAAAACATTTTCACCATCTACCGTTGGTTATGGTTATGGCAAGTGTCCAAGATATTGGAACCTTGCATTTAGTGGTGTAGATTTTAAGAATAGTTTTAATGCTCAAGGTATAGCTGCAATGAATGCAGGTACACAGGCACATGATCGTATTCAGTCTGCTATGGGCAAGGTTGAGTATGGAAAGCTTGTAGAGCTTGAACGTGAAGTAAAAGTAATAGACCCACCTATTCGTGGTTTTGCAGATGCAATTATTGAGATTGACGGTGAAGAGATCGTTGGTGAAATCAAAACAGTTAAGTCCGAAGGTTTTGATATTCGTAAAGATACTTCTACTGGTGCAGATAGTCACGTTGTTCAGTTATTGATTTATATGAAGGCTATGGACATGAAGGAAGGTTTCTTCCTTTATGAAAATAAAAATAGCCACGAGCTTGCCTGTATCCCTATCGTAATGTCTGAAGAAAATGAAAAGTATGCAAGCTATATCTTTGACTGGATGCGTGAAGTATATAAGGCTTGGGAAGAAAAGAAAAATATCAAAAGACCGTTTACTGAAAAAAGTAGCAACTGTAATTATTGTCCGATTAAACTGGCTTGTTGGTCAATGCCAGATGGTCGCACAAAGATTGAGCCACTAGAAGTTAGGTCTTTGTGAAAGATTGCGTACAGTGCAAGCAACCCTTTAACTTTAAAACACATAACCAAAAGTATTGTTCTAAAGAATGTTGTAGGCTTGCTACTAATAAAAAAATTATGCAGAAGTATTATATTAAGAAGCAGCGTTTGGCAGGTGCAGAAAGACTATGTGCTAACTGCAAAAACCAATTAAGCAGATATAATTCAGATACTAAGTGTACAATGTGTCAAGAACTTGAAAGAAAGAATAAGTCAAACATAGCGAAAGGAAATATACAAGATGTCATTAGCAAGCTTGGCAAAGCCAAAAGCAGGTAAAGTCTTAGGTATTGATGCCTCTACTGGATCTATTGCCTTTTGCTTATTTGAAAATGGTGTTCCCGTTAGATATGGAAAGTTTCCTTTAGAGGGAATGGACATTTATGAAAAAGTTGCAGATGCAGGAAAGAAAACGAGGATTGCATCGGAGTTTCTAAAGCCAGACTATGTGGCTATTGAGTCAGCAATTATGGTTAAGTCTGCTGATGCAGGTTTAAAGATTGCAATGATTGTTGGTGCAGCACTTTCTGTGTTGCTAAAACCAGGAGTTAAGACTGTTTCTATTGCACCTATCCAGTGGCAATCCTTTATTGGAAATAAAAATCCAACTAAGGCAGATAAGTTAGCACTAGAAAATGAGATTCCAGGAAAATCTGTAAGTTGGTATAAAGGTGAAATGAGAAATAGAAGAAAGCAAAAAACTATGGACTTTTTTAATACAACTTTTGGAACAGATATTGAAGACAATGATGTTGGCGATGCTTGTGGCATTGCCTATTATGCATATAAGAATATGACGGAGAGATAATGAGTAAACTATATCAATCAAAAACTTGGCTAACAAAGAGATATCTTATTGATAGAAAGACTATTGAAGAGATTTCAAAAGAATGTGCAACAAGCCATCAAACTATATACAGATATCTTGTTGAGTTTGATTTAATTAGGAGTCAGAGAACGTGGAAAAAGAGATAAGAATTAATCTTTCTGGGGTAACTTTAAACCCAGATTTTGCAAAACAAGATATGGGATATCCAACTGCTGCAAAAAACATTTGGACAAACTTAGAAAAATTTAATTTTAAAGTTACAACATTTGATTTGGATCATAGGGGTATAAACCTATCATATGCTCAACCAAAACATCACATTATGTTTAGTGGACAATATAATATCATGTATGGTTGTCACGAAACCACAGAAATATCGGACTATTGGGCAGAGTGTTTAAATAAAGCAGATGAAGTTTGGACACCATCAAGTTGGGTAGCAGATGTTTTTAGAAAAAAGGTAAACAAAGAAGTTTATGTTGCACCACACGGTGTATCTGGAGCTTTTGTTCCTGCAAAAAGAAGACTACAGGATAATAAGTTTATCTTTTTACACTTGGGAGAACCGTATGTAAGAAAAGGTGGACAGGCTACTGTAGATGCTTTCCTTCAAGAGTTTGAGGGAAATGAGGATGTCTTACTTTTAATAAAGTGTTATGATGAGGGTCATACAATTCTTGTTCCAGACGGTGAAGGAAATATGGTAGAGCCACAAAAAATTCATAAAAATATTAAAACCCTAAGCAAGTCTACAACTGCAAATGAATATTTAAGGATACTTCATAATACTCACTGCTTAGTATTTCCATCTTGGGGAGAAGGCTTTGGAATGATGCCACTTGAAGCTATGGCTAGTGGTATGCCAGTTATTTCAACTTGGGAATGGGCGGAATACAAAGATGATATCAAATATAAGATTGATAGTGATCTACTACCAGTACCAGAGGGTTTACCAAAGTACCTAAAGGAAACATATTTAGGTGAAATATATGTTGCTAGAATTGATTCTATACGATATAATATGAGACAGGTATATGATAACTATGAACAGGCTTTTGAAGATGCTTGGCTAGATTCTTTTAAGGTTCATAGAAAATGGAACTGGGAAGAAGTTATTGAAAAGTATGCCGTACCTAGACTTAAAAAGATAAATGGAGAGTTAAATGCACGAATACACGGAGTATGAAAAGTTTCATATTGAAGTAGATCAGGTAAACCACCCAAGACATTATACTTCTGATGCATCGGGTGTTGAGTGTATTGAGATTACCCGTCATAGAAACTTTAACATTGGTAATGCCTTTAAGTATCTGTGGAGAGCAGGTATTAAGGATGACTTAAGACAGATTGAAGACTTGCAGAAAGCTATCTTTTATATCAATGATGAGATTAACAGACTAGAGGGTAAATACAATGCCGACCTATGAGTACACTTGCCTAGAATGTGATAAGACTGTTAATAGAAGCAATGTAAGAGTTGATGATAGAGACCATCAAGCTTGTGAAGATTGTGGAAATATTATAACTAGAAGTTGGACTATTGGCAATGTTGCTGTATGGGCTCCAACATCTGGTGGATACCGCTAAATGGCTAAAAGAACCACACAGATCAAATATAACCCACTTTGGGACGTTAAGCATGAATATGTACACGGCAAAGATTTAATCACGCCTGGGACATTAGTTAAGATTAAGAATGTTCGTGGTCAGTTTAAGTTCCAAAAGTATGTTAAAAATATAGACTCAGGTATGGAATGGGTTGATGTTCTTGGTCCAACAGGCTATAGATCCTTTTATGTATACGATTTAAAGGGTATAATTAAGCCTAAGAAGAAAAGAGCAAAGAAAGAAAATGTCTGAAATAGAATTAGTAGACCGTTGGGAAAACATCAACAAGGTTGCAGAAGAGTTTCTCAAGGGTAATACTAACCCCACAATCATCGCTAAAGCCCTAGAAATGAGGCGTGTAGATGTCATTGATTATCTAGAAGAATGGCGTATGGTTGTAAGAAGCGACAAGCAGGTACAACTTCGTGCTCGTGAGGCTCTGGTTGGGGCAGACCAACACTACTCAATGTTAATTAAAGAGGCTTGGGATGTTGTAAATGAGGCTGGAAATACTAATCAGCTTTCACAAAAGACGGCAGCACTAAAACTTATTTCTGATGTTCAACAAAAACAGATTGATATGCTGCAAAAAGCAGGTATGCTAGATAACCACGAGATGGCTGAAAAGATTATAGAAACAGAACAAAGACAAGAAGTCATTGTTGGTGTTATTAGAGATGTAGTATCTGGTTGCGATAATTGTCGCATTGAGGTAGCAGAAAGACTTTCAAGGATAAGCGACAAAGCAGAGGAAATCTAATGTTTGAAGATATGTTAGATCTTCTTGGTGGTGACGAGTTTGATGAAAGACCAGTAGCACTTGAAGAGTTTGTTACAAGTGAAGACTTTCTTGGTCTACCACCATTATCTGATTATCAATACACATCTATTCGTGCAATGAGTCAGATATATAAGAAAGCAACTTTAATTAATCTCTTTGGCGAAGAAGAGGGTGAAAAAAGATGGAAGCAAACTTGTAATGAAGTAATCCTTCAACTTGGTAAGGGTTCTGGCAAGGACTATATGTCAACTATTTCTGTGGCATATATTGTTTATCTTTTGCTTTGCCTTAAAGATCCTGCTAAATATTTTGGCAAACCTCCAGGCGACTCTATTGATATTCTTAATATTGCTATCAATGCTGAACAGGCTAAGAATGTTTTCTTTAAGGGATTTAAAACCCGTATTGAAAAGTCACCTTGGTTTGTTGGAAAGTATACTCCAACCGCAGGTTCAATGACTTTTGATAAGGGTATTACTTGTCACTCAGGACACTCTGAGAGAGAGTCTTGGGAAGGTTACAACGTAATTATGGTCATCCTTGACGAGATATCGGGCTTCGCTACAGACTCCACATCAGGACACGATCAAGCTAAGACTGCTTCGGCATTGTATGATATGTATCGTGCATCGGTAGACTCTCGCTTCCCAGACTTTGGTAAAGTTGTTTTGCTTTCATTCCCACGCTATCGTAATGACTACATTCAAGAGCGTTACAATGCGGTGATTGCTTCTAAAGAAGTTATAATGAGACAACATACATTTAAGCTTGATGAAGAACTTGAAGGTAATGATGACACAGCAGAAAATTACTTTACAGTTGAATGGGAAGAAGACATTATTGAAGCTTACAAGTTTCCAAAAGTGTTTGCTTTGAGACGACCAACTTGGGAAATTAATCCAACTAGATCTATCAATGATTTTAAGATTTCATTCTACACAAAACCAACAGATGCTTTATCTCGTTTTGCTTGTATGCCACCAGATGCTGTGGATGCTTTGTTTCGTTCAAAAGAAAAGATAGATGCTTGCTTTAATCAGGTAAACATTGCGGTGGATCAAGAAGGTAGGTTTGCTGCATCATTCCAGCCCGATAAAGATAAGCAATACTACATACACGTTGACCTTGCACAAAAGCATGACCACTGTGCAGTATCTTTGTCACACGTTGAAAAATGGGTAAAGGTAAATAGTTTTAACGATAAGGATGTTGTAAGTCCTATTGTTGTTGTAGATGCTGTTAGATGGTGGACACCAACTGCAGAAAAAACAGTAGACTTTAAGGAAGTAAAAGCATATATCCTTAGCCTTAGAGAGCGTGGATTTAACATTAAACTAGTAACCTTTGACCGCTGGAACAGCCTTGATATTATGAATGAACTAATTGCGGTGGGTATGAAATCAGAAACACTTTCAGTTGCCAAAAGACATTATGATGATATGGTTCTATTAGTAGCAGAGGAAAGAATTGTTGGTCCTGCTATTTCACTTTTAACAGATGAACTATTGCAATTACGCATTATTCGTGATAAAGTAGATCATCCAAGAAAAGGCTCAAAGGATTTAGCAGATGCAGTTTGTGGTTCAATATATAATGCTATTGCTCGCACACCAAAAAATATTGGAGAAGTAGAAATACAGATACATTCATATGACCAGTTTGTTGACGATCCTGGTTTTGATCCAGAAGAGTTAAGACCAGGAAATAAAAAGATTTCTGTGGATATTTTAGATTTTTTGGGAGGAATGAATGCCATTTAATAATGAAGACTTTTATGAAGAAGATTTTGATCAGGATAAGTTGGATGACCTTATGAGGTATCTGATAGAAGATGGCTATTTGCTAGAAACTGGTTTGGATGAAAATGGAGAAGCACTGTATCAGACTACATCAAAGTTTAGAGAGAATTTTCCAGATATGTTTGAAGAACAAATATCTGAAACCAATATAACCATTTATGAATTATGGATGATGGGACTATTAGATGTGACGGTAAAAGAAGAGATTAATGACTGGATAGTAATCGTCACTGAAAAAACAATGAATTGTGATTTAAGTACCTTAACTCAAGACCAAAAGAATGTAATTTTGCAATTAAGATATAAGACTTTGTATCCAAAAGATGATACAATTTAGTGTCAAAAAGTATTGACATTTTAGCTAAAAGAAGGTAATATATAACTATGGAAACAACATTTGAAGATAAGGTTGCATATGTAGCAACATCGTTCTATCGCCGTTTTGACGATAGTGAAGAAGGCTTTGATGCCACCAACGAATACCCTTCGGTACTTCGTACAATTTTTACTCGTAATGATATGGCAGGTCCTCTTGCCTTAGCATTGTTTAATGGTGATATTGAACTAAAGGGTGACAGTGCAAAGAAATGGATTGAAGAGTCTTTTGACATTCTTACTGCAGTATTTGGAGATCCAAATAGCACAGAAGAAGAAGTTCCAGAAACTCCCAAGTTAGAAGCAAAGCCTAAGAAAGCTCCTGCAAAAAAGGCAGCAGCAAAGTCTTAACAAGGTTAGCCTCGTTGGTCTAGGGGTTAGGACGCTTCCCTTTCACGGAAGAGATCAGGGGTTCGATCCCCCTACGAGGTACAGCAATATATGTTTGTCAGTTGCATATATTCCCACATGTAAAGTGGCATGGCAAACTGACAGGCGAATGTTGCATAATGGTAGTGCTCCTTCCTTCCAAGTAGGTGGCGAGAGTTCGATTCTCTCCATTCGCTCAAGGGAAAGAGATTGACATAATATAACTTGTTGGTCTCTTTCCTTCTATCCTCAATAGCTCAATCGGCAGAGCGTCAAACTGTTAATTTGAATGTTCCTAGTTCAAGTCTAGGTTGGGGAGCTCGGAGGCAGACGTTCTGCTGGATATGTCTCAAGGTGGGGCAGCTGACTGTAAATCAGTGGCGGATGCATGGTAGGTTCGATTCCTACATCCAGCACTAACAAAACACTATAAAAGAGAGTATACTGGTAATATGATTGAAACACAAGAAGTAGTAGATCGTCAATTAAAGGTTGCAGATAGATGCGACAGGTGTGGATCCCAAGCCTTTGTGCTTGTTAAGGGTATCTCTGGAGAACTGATGTTTTGTGGACA
>Ga0209651_1000271_pt1 | contig 19459 bp, 19 predicted proteins | sample LauGreFBDMM110SN_2_FD_188216 | JGI IMG/M metagenome (GOLD analysis project Ga0209651, IMG submission 188216) | Freshwater lake microbial communities from Lake Michigan, USA - Fa13.BD.MM110.SN (SPAdes) (version 2) | ecosystem: Environmental > Aquatic > Freshwater > Lake | place: Lake Michigan... | reverse complement strand
CTTGCAGAGCTTGGTTTGCTATGTTGAGAAAGCGTTGCTCGTCAACTTCTATTGAAGCCATCGACCAGTCAGTGAAGTCACGAGCCACAACAGCATTGAATCTTAAAAGAAGGAAGTCCGAATGTCGAGGGCTTGTATTGAATCGGTAAAAGAGGATGTCATTTCTCAAACCTTTAATGTGAAATTAATTCTTCTGATATTCAAACAGATTTAGCTTTACAGTAAAAGCATTGAATATTCTCTGTAAATACTTTTAAATGAACAAAGGCGCATATTGCGCCTTTGTTCATCTTCAATCGGCTAAGGTACAGAAAGTGATCTGTAGCTTGTCGAGTTAAGGTTTGATGTAATTCGTAATCTTGGCGGTAAAAGCAGACAATATACCTGGCATCAACGCGTACTCACTTGTTAGAGTTACTGGCGTTGAATCAGATGTCTTAAAGCAGTTGGCCTTAGTGCCAATCGGGCACTGGATGGAAGAGGCGTAAGGGTCAGCATCTGCAAAACGGAAGAACACATCGTATTGAGTGCCGCTGCTAGTCTGAGTCACGCTGTAGTCGTTATCAGTTCCAACTAACACCACATAGCTGCCATTTGCCAGTTGCGGGCCAATGGCCAGACCTTCCCATTTCTCGGGTGACTTGTTGCCTATGGCTGTCAAAGTGTTGGTAGCCAAGTCCATCACCTTGTCACCTTTAATAACCGCACCTGCAAACACATCCGTAGTAGGCAACATGGTGCTGGTAACGTCTACTGCGCCGGCCAGGTCGATTTGGTAAACCTCTTTGTCGGCGGTGGCCAAGGTAGCCCCCGCGCCAATGCCTCGGTTGTTTCGCTCAAGCACTAAAAATTTGTCATTACCTAAGGCCATCAAGGCCGAAATGCCCTGCCCCTCACCTGAGCGTTTCATACGGTATGCATACTGCGCTACAGCGGTACCGGTGCTTGCGTCAAATTTAACAATGCGATTGTGAACCCCATTTCCGCCGCCTTCGTTCAACATCGCGCTTTGTAACATCGCGTAAACAAACAGACCGTCAGGGCTTATGGCCAAGCCTTCAAAGCCCCTGTTGGTACGTTTACCAGCGGTATTGCCTGTGTCGGCAGCGAAGTTTGCAACGCCTGTCGCTGCAGTGCGAGGGATCAAGCCTGCGGGAGTCGTGAAGGCGCGAACAAACTGACCGGCACGGGTAAATTCATATAGAGAAGGTCCGTATTCGTCGGACACCAGCAAGTTGCCATTTTTAGGGTTGATGACAATGCCCTCAGGATCGAAGGCATTGCCCAATGCAGTGGTTGGGCTGGGTGCAATTCCATTAAAAGGCTGAGTTCCGCGCATAAACTTAACGGTCTCAACGACACGGAAGTTGCTGATCGAACCGGTAGCACTGATGTCAACTTCAAAGCGTTGCACGCGTGTTTCATAATTCAATAAACCACCACCAGGCCCCCTATCCGACAAACCCCACCACTCTTTGCGAGTTGCATCGTAGTAGATGTCGGAGAAATATCCCAAGCGGCGATCAGCCGCTGTGCCAGTTGACAAATCTACTGCATCACCAGCTAGGGCCAATCCATTTTGAAAAGTGGCTTCAGAGAAGTTTGTGACTTGCGGGCTGCTTCCTCCGCAACCGGTTAAGGCAACAGCTAAAGAAGCTGCGCCCGCCAAAGGGATCCAGCGAACGAGGGTTTTGACATTGAGCATAGAGTCTCCTATTTGTTGGAGCATCTTGACTGAGTAAGATGAACTTTTTGTGACAAGTGTGGTGTCTAAAATTTTCGAATAGCAGTAGGGTCACAAGCTGTATGTGAAACGCTTTGCAAAAAATCGAAAATGACACTGCCAGCACCACCAACTGGCGTGTAACACGACACCGGATCTCCACCAGAAGCCACGAGCACGCTAGCCCCGCCAAAATCAAACCTGACTCAACGATTTTTACGCACAGTTTGTCCTTTAAAAGGACATCATCCCTTAAAATTAAACGACAAATGCCATGGCTGATAGATCGTCGCGCCTTACTTCATCTTTTCTCCACTCTGTGGCCACTTTATGTAGGTCGTGAATTAATGCAGAAGCATTGGTATCGCGATTGTTCTCAATCAATTCCATCAAACGCTTAGGACCAAAAGCAATGTGCTTTGGGCCACCTGGCTGGTCTAAGATGCCATCAGACACCATAGTGAAGAGTTTGAAGTCGTCCAAAGAAATTTCGAATTCTTCAAGCGCTTCGTAGGGCTGGTTCCCCGGGTAGCCCAAAGCTTTCCGTTCACCTGGTATGCGCAAAACGCTTGTGGCGCTTGATTTGGGTGTGACGAAGCAATTAGTTCGTGCGCCAGAGAAAATTACTTTGTTGTTGATTAAGTCTACTTTGCACAAGCCGGCATCAAAGCCATCGTTCGACTCTGAGTTTTCTTTGTCTTGGTTCAATGCGGCACGGATGATGTTGCCTAGTTTCGCCAATGCAGCACCTGGGTTGATGTTTTCGTTCTCTGAATAGATGCGGTTTAAATTACTCACCACCAACATGGACATCAAGGCACCAGGCACACCGTGTCCTGTGCAGTCAATCAGGCCCAAGGTAAAAAAGTCTTTGTTGTTTTCTTCGCTGCGCCAGTAAATGTCGCCCCCCACAATGTCGCGTGGCTCCCAGATCACATCGATGGTGCTGAGATTGTTGTGCAACAATTTCTTGTGGGGTAACAAACCACCTTGAATGCGACTCGCGTATCTGACGCTATCTGTCATTTCTTCGTTAAGTTTGGCCAATTCCCGAGCACGCAAATTGTTAATATTAACTAAGTAGCTGAGTGTGTCGGTGTTCACGCCCACGCCCACATAATGACCATTGCGTGTGACTATGAAGCCGCCTTGGCTTAAAGAAAAACCTTCGTTTATGAGTTGGTTTACTACCAAGTCGATACTCGTACCTTCATCAAAGCGCATATAGCGGTCTTGCATTAAGTTACTAGCACTTCTATTTTGCATTACAGAATAGTGCAAAGGGTTAGATGCAACAATCAAGGCAGCATTTTTGTCAATCAGGCCGATTGGATCTCCTGCTTCATCAGTGACTGGCACCACATACACGGACGAATCTTTACGCAAGGCTTCGATCACAGCACCACATTTTTCAGATTCACTGACAGACCATTGCTCACGGCAAATGGTTGAAACTGTATTTTCAATCATTGTGATTTCCTTCAAGTTTTTTAGTTACGTATTTCAGTTCTTGAATCAATGCCAGTCTTTCAGGCATGGTCATTTGTGAACTTTTAATTCTCAGAGGTTCATGGTTTGGCAGTAAGATTTCCAGAGTCTCATCTTTTATGTCGTTTTCATTTAATAAGCGATTAACAGCATAAGTTTTGACGGGGCGCAAAATTCCTTTAAGAGACACAACCTCTCGGGGCTCAGCCTCCACATGGTCTTTAACCAAGGCATATGTTTCATAAGACATCAAAACGCCGCCGGGTTCGCACTTGCTTTCAATGCGGGCTGCCAAGTTCACCTCACCTCCAATGATGGTGTAGGCCATTCGATCGGGGCACCCAAAATTCCCAACATTGCACCAACCCGTATTGATACCAATACGCGTAACGAAAGGGTATTCGAGACCTTCATTTTTCCACTCTGCATTCAATTCAAACATCTTCGTTTGCATCTCTACAGCCATGCGAACACAAGCCAATGCATCTTCAGCTTCGCCTTTGGATTCAGGGTCACCAAAGAAGATCATCATGGCATCGCCAATGAACTTATCGATGGTACCCCCGTGCTTATCTGCAATTTCAGACAGCGCAGCGAAGTACCTGTTGACGAAAATCGTGAGGCTTTCCGGTTGCAACATTGATGAGATATTGGTAAAACCCTGAATGTCAGAGAAAAAGACAGTCAGAAATTTTCTTTGCGTCTTAATTTCTTGCGTGCCATCGCTAGAAAAGATGGACTTGTATATTTGCGTAGGTAAATATTTGGCAAGTCTGTCAGCAATACCTTGAATCTTTTCTTGCTCTTTAGATAATTGATTGGAGATGGCTAGCAGTCGGCTTTCGCTCTTGTCGCCGATACGCATCAAACGCAACAAGCTCTTTTGAAGTTGCACATACGAATCAGTCAGTTGCATCAAGTGCTCAGAGTCAACTTTACCGTTGGATTCCTCGGCAATTTGCTTGTACTTCGAAATGATATCGTCTTCTTTGGAACCGATAGAGGAATTCATTTCGAAGCCTGAATTCAATGAATGTGATTAGGCAACGCTAACCAGCTTGAACTCAGCTTGGCTTAACTCTTCTGAAAATTCTTCACCCAGTTCGCGCATGTTGTCGTCGTCTTCTGCGTAATGCCACTCAATGGTGAGCTTGTTGCCACGCTCAGCTGCAGTTTCAATGGCCATGAACAAGTCAAGCAGTACTTTGGCTGAAGAAGAGTTGAAGTATTTCAATTTGAACTGGCACACTACATTTTCAGGGTGATCAATTTCCAAGTACTTGTGAAGGGTGGACATGGGTACATCGTAAAACTTTCTCGTATCTTCTGGATAGGACTCACCTTCAAGAACGATAAGATGGCTTTCGGCGTTGAGCATCAAATAAGGCGTTCTGGGGCTTGCTTGGATTTCAAAATTCATAATCTTGCTTTCAGAAGTGTGCTTCAAAACAGAAAAAATCAAACTGATCGGTAACGTTTTTGATGATGTCGTATTCCCAGTTACCGTTGGCTTCACGGGCAATTGAAATGAAACCCACGCCAGCGCCTTTTGAGCCTTCAGGCGGACTATTTCTCAATTGTTCGCGCATTAGTGTGCCCAGTTGTTTTTTGTCTAAGCCCTTAATCGAATCAAGGCTGGTCGACAACTTTTCATAGTCTTTGGAGAGAATCATGTTGCAGCAGGCAATAAAGCGAGTGCCGTCTGGATATTCTCCAATCGTGACCATGCCGTAGGGCAGGCTTTCATGTTCTGCTAAGGGGTCTGCATCATCGAGTTCATCACTTTCTATTGGCGATTTCTCGGCTGAATAGCGAATCACGTTTTGTACTTGCTCAACAAACGCAGAAAACAAACCGCGTGAAATTTTGGCGTCTGTTTTGTCGATCACCAATTTGGTGCGCAGTGCATTGCCAATACCCGTCAAGATATCTTCGTTTAAATAGCCACTGTAAGAAAACACAATACCTCGATTTTCGAGTTCTTTTCTAAAGCTCAAGTGCGAGCTTCCTTTGAGACGCTTTGGCATGTTTATCATTTCGACTCCTGTCATGAAGAACTAGTTCCTATTTAAAGCTTAAGAAAAATGAGGCCGCTCATACGTGGGCTTCAAAGCAGAAAAAATCAAATTCCTCTAAATCGTTACTAACAATTTCGTATTCCCAATTACCATTGACTTCGCGGGCAATAGAGACAAAGCCAAGGCCTGCACCTTTGGCGCCTTGGGCTTGAACGTTTTTCAACTGCTCACGCATGATGGCGCCCAATTGTTTGCGGTCTAAGCCGCGAATGGATTCGAGTTGGGCAGTTAGTTTTTCGGTGTCGGTGTTGCTGATCTTGTAGCAACAAGCCACAAAGCGAGTGCCGTCGGGATATTCGCCAATGGTGACCATGCCGTAAGGCAAGCTTTCGTTTTCATGAACGTGGTCTTCACCATCGTCATGGTGCTGCTCTTCTCCAATGACAGCGTTAGTTTCTGCAGAGTAACGAATGACATTTTGGACCTGTTCTACGAATGCAGAAAAGATGCCGCGTGAAACTTTGGCATCTGTTTTGTCAATGGTCAATTTGGTACGCAAAGCATTGCCAATTCCGGTCAAAATTTCTTCGTTGAGAAAGCCGCTGTAAGAAAAGATAATCCCTCGCTTGACGAGCTCTTCGCGGAAGCTGAGGTAAGACTGCCCGTCAAGGCGCTTGTTTGCTTGTTTCATGGAGCTAGATCTATTGGTCGGTGGGACAGGCAGCGTCAAAAAAAGTTTGCAGATCAGGCGGATCTTGCAATGCTTGTACAAGCACGTTTGTTAATCATTAAAACTTTTACATTAGCAATATGACAATATTGTGAATTTTTTCTACAACATAAAAAATATTTTTTTGAATGATGCATTATTTTTTAAAAGAATATCTTAAATTTATTAATGTTTGTATTCAGATAACGAGATTTTTTTAATAACTTATGACTTAAGCATTGAGGCTTTATGAAAGCAACTTCTTTAAACGGCTTTTTGGTTCGCGATCAACAAAATTGGCATCAGTGCTTGGAAAATTCAAATGACGCACTCAGATGTTCATGGCATGGCCATTGGGTGGGCTTGCCTTTAGTAGTAGCTGAATGCGTTAGGTTCTTGGGCCTTAACGATCAACACCTTTCTAAGCCCGCTGCAAACATGCTGAAGGCCGCAGAGCAGGTGGCACAAGAGATAGAAATTATTTTTGCCCATGATGGCATTAAAACCGAGCCCTGTTATCACAACAGGCTTCACTTTGCTGATGCCATTACCACCATGAGTGTGCAAGTAGCCATTCAATCGCATTTACAGAATGAATCAAATCCTGAGTGGAGTGCATGTGCATTGCTTACTTGCATTGCACACGACTTGGGGCACAGCGGACGAGTCAATAATTTTGAGTCTGAACTTGAAATGATCTCTGTTGCTTTACTTCGCCCCATCTTGGACGAATGTGACGTCACAGGTAAGTGGCGTGAGTGGGTAGAGCAGAGCATCATTCAGTCTGATTTTTCTATCGTTCACAAAAATCACACCGCAGTGAAAGACGTACCCTTTGAATGGGATTTCAAGTGGTTGAATGTGTTTTTGAATGAAGCTGATGTTATGGCCAGCGCCTCCACCAAATTCGGCACTAGCATGGGCGAAGCCTTGGCGCGTGAGTGGAAGAAAATCGGTTTCGTGGCCTACAAAACAGTAGCTACACCTGCAGGCCGCAAAGGCTTTTTAAAGAACATTAAGTTTTCCTCGCCGGCTTCTCAAGTGCTGGGCATACAAGCTGCCATTGCCAACGAAATTAACACCATTCTCTAGGATCTCACGAAAACTTAAAGGACATCCCTAGACACCAACTGTCGTGTTAAACGACACCTGATCTCCACGAGAGCCGACAGCACGGTCAACCCGCCGAAACTAAACCTGACAGAACGATCTGTGCGCAGGGGACAAAAATGGGCTACTTCCTTCTAGACCCCAAACTTTATTTGAAGTTCTCGGAATATGTGAGTTGTTACTGGATCAAAATTTAAACAGAATAGTCTTTTTAAATAGTTTAGATTCGCTTGAAAATTTTCTTCAAAGTTGCTCAGATTTAAATACTATTCAACAAACAGTGATTACTTATTCTATTAAAGTAGTCACCGTCCACTACTTTTCGAGGTTAAAAATGATTTCACAAAAAGGTTTACGACAAGGTTTTCTTATTGGTTGCTTGGTGATTGCGGGCATGGGTTCCTGCGCTTTTGCCTCAGAAGCCGCTTTGCAACCCGAGATCGTTCAACTGCGTCTAAGCTTTTCCAACATGTACCTGATCAAGTCCGAAAAGCCAGTCTTGATTGACGGAGGCAGTAATTCAGATATGGCCGCGCTGACTAAGGGGCTTGCCGCACAGGGATTAAAACTGAAAGACATCAATTTGGTGGTGATTACACACTCCCATTCCGATCATGCTGGCATGGCAGCAGAACTGCAACGAGCAGGTGTCAAAGTAGCGCTGGGTGAGGGAGATATTCCGATGGCGAAGGCCGGCCACAACGACAACCTGAAGCCTACCAATTTCACCGCCTTCTTGCTCAAGCACTTGGCAGTCAAGCCCAAATTTGAACCCTACACACCTGATTTCGTAGTTAAAGATAGGTTCGATCTTCGGCCATGGGGAATCAAAGGGCACGCTCAACAAATGCCGGGTCACACACCAGGCTCACTGGTGGTGCAGCTTGAAGACGGTCGAGCTTTCGTGGGTGACATGTTTCTTGGAGGCTACTTAGCAGGACAGATTAGCCCTCATAAAGCTGGCGAGCACTACTTCCAGGCAAATGAGGAGCAGAACTTCCGGAATATTCAGACCTTGCTCAAACAACCGATCAAGACTTTCTACCTTGGTCATGGCGGCCCAGTGGACAGGGCGTCGGTTGAAAAGGCATTTGGGAAATGACACCCAAAGCCAACTTCAATTTTGATACGTATCCCTGAAATAGCGTGGGCTTAACAAAGACTCAATCATTCAACTGTCGTGTAACACGACACCTGATCTCCACTTGAACCCGACAGCACGGTCAACCCGCAGAAATCAAACCAGACTCTGCAATTCATACGCACCGCCTGAACACCCGACTAGCAAAGTAAACCCAAGGTCCCAAACTTTATTCAAAAGTTCTCGCAATTGAACCCAATCGTTTGCTCAGTAAATGTTCCGAATTAAACAAAGGAGCTAAATACCGCCTTTGTTTGTTGATCGTTCCGTTGCTAGACGATAGATCAATTGACTTCCACCACCAAACGTCGTGAATCATCAAGGTCAGTCATTTAAGTACTTAAAGTGACCGAGATTTTGCAACTATTGGGCTGAATAGCAAGTTATCAGCGCATTAAAACTATAAAAATAGCTTTGAGGATGTAGCTTTGCAGAATTACATTGAGGCTTGAAATTCGTTTCTTTTTCGTTGTAAAGCATTCTGACGATCATCGAACCTTGAGAATTTCTAAAGGTATCCCATTGAACGTTGGCTGAAAATGGCGCTATTGACTCGCCTCGCCAAGCACTGCTTGCATATGAATAATTTTGATTTAAAGGCAAGGGTTGAGTTAAAGCGGGAATTTTTAAAACATTGGCAAATGGGACGATTATTTCTGCATGCGTAAATCTCAAACTTGCACCTGCCCGCAAGGTACTTTGATTTGTTTTTTGAATTTGCTCAAAAAAATCTTTTAACAAACCCTCTGCCATTGCATGGTTAACAGGTTCGTCTTCAGCAATGCCGGGGCCCTTTACGTAAAAGTCTTCAGCGTCATTGGCCTCAGCCAAAATCTTGGCTTCAGAGGGGGTGAAATAAGCCTCAAAATTAAACCCCAATTCGTGCTCAAGACTGGGTGCAATTTCATAGACAAAAGACAAGGCTAAAAGAGCGTCAATGGGTGTGCGAATTTGACTTCGGCCATCACCCTCCAATTGCGCTTGGTACAAACCATCTTTTGTTTTGAAGCTGAATTTACCAGTATTGGATGCACTCAATTTTCCATTTTGCAGAGACTCCAAAAATGCCGGCTTAAACAAGCGCAACAAAACGGAATTCGCAGTTGATCGCATATCGTTGGAGTTTTGAATTGAATCTACTTTGGAAGATACGCGAACACTTTTGCTATAGGCTTGATACGCTTGACTGTATCTAAATGTCTTGGCATCTTGATCAGACACTTGGTTTGCACTATCTGTGCGTTCATTTAAGCGATGAAAATAAAGTAAAAATCTATTGACAGTTGGGGAATCGATCAGTTGCTTAAGTTTGGGCTTTTGATTCACCAAGGTGTTAACAAAAGATTGGGCACTGTCTTTGGCTCTGTTAACACCCGAGTGCTGTACTCTGATTGGTGGCACGCTAGATGTCAGGGCCGCAACTTCTATCTGCGCAAACAGGCTAGGCAAACGCTGCAGCATTCTTTGTGCCAAGGCCTCGTGCTCTTGCACTCCCCTCAAAGACAAGTTGCCATATCCCGGCGGGCTGCTCAGCACGCCATATCCCAACAATGCATTGACTTCAATCAACTTTTCAAGCTGCGGACCCAGTTTTTCTCCAAGTGGAGTCAGTGCGTTTTGTTGCTGCGCCAACTTCCACAGATTAAGCAAAGCCACATCAGCTTTCATGCCAGACAGTCCGCGAGAGCCGTGCCGCGCTACCAACTGTGTATGAATTGGCACAAATCCATTGGGCACCGGCTCGTAGGTAGCTTGCTGTTGCTGAGGTTGATACGTGGTTTTTGTGGTGTAGTGACCAGCAGACCACGCGCAATGGCTTGCTAAACAAGCGCCTGACACAAAAAAGAAAGAGGGCAAAGCCCTCTTCCACTGATCAATTGAAATGAACATTTAGAACTGAGTCATGGTGAGAGATATGCGGAATGTACGGCCATATTGCTCATTTTGGAAGTTGTACTTCTGATTACCAAGGTATACGTAGTACTTTTCTTTGTTCAAGTTCAAGCCTTCAAACGAAATTAGCGTTGATTTGTTGATCTGATACTTAACAGACAAATCAATCTGCTTCTGGCCATCAACCCATGCGTCTTGACTAGCATCAACCACGTCACTGCCAGTTTGCAACAAGTAACGTGATTTAGAGTTGGATGCCACGCGTGCACTCCAAGGACCTGCTTCATAACCCAACACCAAATTGACAACCCTGTCTGATTGGCCTGGCAGTGCTACTTCACGAGAGAGCAATTTGTTGCTTGGCCTGTCAAAGCGTGACAAGACTGTTGTAGAGTCTGTGATGGTGGTGTTTGCACCCACAATCAAACCACTCAAGGCACCTGGCAACTGGCGAAGTGCTTGCGTATATGCCAGTTCATATCCCTTGACTTTGGCTTTCTCACCATTCACGGCCAAAACAGCAGAGGTGAAGCCCGCCCATTGGCCCGTGCCCGCCATGTTGGTGGTGTAAGTGAAATCCTTGATGTCTTTGGTGAAGTAATAGAAAGAAACCACGCCGTCTTTGCCAAGCATGCGTTCAACGCCTGCATCAAAATTGGCGGAGGTTAGCGGCTTCAAATCGGGGTTACCAATGCTAGCCTCTGTGGGTGAGCTGTAAGAAACACCTGGCGCCAATTGACTGAAGTTGGCTCTAACCACAGAGTTTGTCAAAGCAGCGCGCAGGCTGGTTTCTTTGTCCAGGCTATTGCGAATTTGCAAATTAGGAAGGGTGTTTTCAAAACTGCGAATTGTAGTTTTAGGCGTGAGCACATTGTTTAAAAACTGATTGCCGCGTGCTTCAAAGTTTGTGTTTTCTTGACGCACACCTGCCAAAATATTCCAGTTACCCACGTCTGTAGAAGTCTGTGCATAGTAAGCATCAATGTTTTCATTCATGCGCCAGTCGCTGACAGCAGAGGTTGAAACAATCAATGCGCCGGTTTTGTTTAAGCCAGCAACACGTGCACGAACCAAAGCGGGATCAATTGACAGACCAATTTTTTGGGGAAAATCAACCATGTTGCTGCCATTGAAAGCATTCAGTGTGGTTGGACCTGCACCCCAATAGTTGGGGCTTGTCACGTTTGAGCTGTTAAAAGTCCACTGGTCCGTGTCGTTGGTTTTTTCACGGCGACTTGACTTGAATCCAAACTTCAAAGTGCTGTCTACATCTCCAAAGTTAAGCTTTCGGCTCAAATCAAATTTGCCATGATTCTCATTGTCTTTACTCAACCTAGATTGAAATGTGATGGCGTTGAGTGTGAACTTGGTGGGGTCATAAAGGGAGCTGCCTGCAGGCGCTGTGATTACAGGCAGCATTGTGTCCTTGAAGGTCAAGCCCGTCACGTTTTGTCTGAATGCCACGCTGTTCAAAGCGTCGGGTTGATCTTCGTTGGCAGAACTAAATCCAAGGCGACCTTCTAGTTTCCAATTGTCCCATGCATGCGTTCCACCAATGACTTGAGAGACGATGTCACGTGTGTATTTTCGCTGTCTTAAATTACGCTCTGCACGGGCGTTGAAAGGTGTATCTTCAGCTGCAGAACCGCCTGTGATGTTACTGATACCGAGGCGATCACGACGCTCAGAATCGCTGAATGCACTCCAAAAAGTCTTTGAATACAAGGTTTGATCTTTGTTGGCACGGTAATCTAAGTTCAATGACAAAGCATTGCGCTCGCGAACAGGCAAATAATCACGCAGTTCAACCGAAGTCAATTTGCCAGCTGACCAACCACCGCCTGTTTCGACATCGTCTGAAGCAAATTTGCGCGTTTCGGAACTAAAGCCCATGGCAATACCCAGTTTGCCATCCATAAAGCGATCGGCCCAAAGCGCGCTGCCAAATGGGTTGCTTTGCTTGGAGAGTTGGTCGTATCCCGCTCCGCCGTTAACAGAAAGTAGCTTTTTAGGAATATCGAATGCAGAAAGTGTTTTAACCTCGATGGTGCCGCCCAAGGAGTTGGCATCCATGTCGGGCGTGAGAGTTTTGGTGACTTCCAAAGAACGAATCATGCCTGCAGGCAATACATCTAAAGACACGCCGCGTCGACCATTTTCTGGTGCAGGAACCAAGGCGCCATTGATGGTGACTGTGTTTAAGTCTGGACCTAGGCCGCGAACTACCACATAGCGACCCTCGCCCTGATCACGCTGAACAGAAATGCCTGGCATGCGAGCCAAGGCTTCGGCAGCGTTAACGTCTGGCAAGGTACCAATGTCATCGGCACTGACAACACTGATAATTTTGTTGGATGCGTCTTGCGCAATGAGAGCTTTACGTAGGCTGGATGCTTGCCCTGTAATCACAACCGTTTCAACATTGCCAGAAGGCGCTGCTGCTTGCTGGGCTATTGCTTGGCTTGTCATTAAAGTACAGACAGCAAGCAAGGAAAGTTTGTAAGGAACGGCGTTTGAGGTTTTCATTTTCAAATTTGTAAGAATCGTCTAATGATGTGATTCTTGTTTTGAAATATGACAAAGATATTAACTTCGAAGGTTAAATTGCGATCACTTGAAACTTCAATTTTGATTAATGTAAATTTAGTCTTAAAGAATTAAAAATTTCAAAACTTTATGCATTTAAGATCTCAAGCTTAAAGAGTCTTTACGTCGCCAACTTTTTGACCAGATGGAAATGCTATTGATTTGAATGTCCACGCACGCAAAGTGTATGGAGTTTTCATAAAGCCAACTGTCGTGTTAAACGACACCTGATGTCCACTAGGAGCCACGAGCACGGTAGCCACGCTGAAATCAAACCTGACAGACGATTTGTGCGAGCAGCCCAAACTATAGCTTGGGTAAACCCCAATGAATATTTTTACTAAAGCTATTTCATTTGTAAATCTTCAGCGTTAAATTTAATTCTGTGCTTCATATCGAGGTGCAGTTAATTAACTAAAGGAATTCAAAATGGCTCAAATGATTTCACAAGTAGTTTTCAAGCCGAACCCAGGCGCTGACATGACAAAGTTAATGGGGCTGGTTGCAGAAAGCGCAGCGATCTGGCGCAAACACGGCGCAGAAGTTAATGTATGGACAGTTTCAGCTGGAGAGATTGGCAATATGGTGTTTTCTACTCGCTATGACAGCTTCGAAGCCTACGGAAAGTGCTTAGACGCTGTGTATGCTGACCCTGATTTTCAAGCGTGGCAAATAAAAGGAACTGCCAGTGGTTTGAGCACATGGGTCAGAAGCAATTTGGCACGCCAGTTGCCCATTTAAAAAAGGAGAAGCATCATGGCTTTGTATCTGGTTCGTTCAGGCTACACATCTACTGCTTTTCAAGGAATGCTTGCTGCACCCAGCGATAGAGGTGAGGCTGCCAAAGTCCTCTTCAAATCTTTAGGGCTGAAAACTCATGAAATATTTTTCTCTATCTCAAGCGGTAGTATCGTGTGCTTGGTAGAAGGTACTGCTGAGCAAGTTACGGAAGCGCAAATGATCACCATGTCTAGCGGTGCATTCACTGAAATTCATGTAGAAGAATTGATTTCAACTAAAGCAATGAAAACAGCTATGACAAATGCTGCTGCCAAAGCTGCCAAATACAAGGCACCCATTAAATAACTTACTTGTATTCTTTGAACTAAATTAAAATAAGGCAAGCTGTCGTGTTAAACGACACTTGCAAACCACGCCAAGCCACTAGCACTGTAGACCCGCCGAAACCAAGCCTGACAGAACGATTTTTACTCATGTTCTAATGATTGAATGGACAAAGTAATAGACCCTTCAAAGTGCCCCATATGCGGCGAACCTAACCTGTGTGCTCAAGAGATTGCCAAAGCAACTGGAAAGCCACCTGAGAGGTGCTGGTGCATGACTGCAACTTTCTCGTCAGAGCTTCTTGATCGGGTGCCTGAAGAGGCAAAAAACAAGGCTTGCATTTGCTCAAAATGTGCAAGTCCGTCGGTGTAAAGTACTTCTGGGCGACTCATCTCAACACGTTGTGACCATTTTTCATAAAACGATTACCAAGGAAGAAAATGCAAGTAAAGGAAAATATAAAAGAATCTGATCGTTGTAATTGCGGTCGTAGTCCAACAGGTGAATGTATTGGTTGTTATTTTTTAACTGGTGCAGAGTTTGAGACTAGGCTCGCAGACTATCTAGCAGAACAAAAAGACAAGAACCAAGCAGTGGGAACATAACCAAACGGCGCCGCATAGTTTGTCCTTCAAAAGGACAACACCAACCACCAACTGTCGTGTAACACGACACTTGCAGACCACATCAACCCACGAGCACGGTAGACCCGCTGATACCAAAATTGACTCAACGATTTGTGCTTGGCAGTAGACTTACTTGATGTCAGAAAACATATTGTTAGTCTTAGAAACTATTTTGCAGCTTTCTATTTGCTGATAGCGGTAACTGTTATTTAGATCAACTAGCTCATTGACCAATTGTTGGTGATACATAGGCTCCAAGATAGGGTAGTTTCTGCAAACAACTTCCTTTGTTTTGGTAATTTTTCCGTCTTTATCTTTGGATTCTAAGTTTATTGTTTTGCAAATATTTCTGCTTCCCAATACCCTATCTCCAATGTAAACAGACCGGACAACGGGCTGACTGACCAGTTGTTGTGGAATCGTTTTCAAAGCTTCCGCACCGCAATATGCAGATATTGCTCTTTCTTGTGGAGTTGCACATCCAGCAAGAAACAACAAAAGTAACGTACCTAAATATTTCATTTGTTTAAATCAATACAGAAACTAGCAAGCAAATAAACTTAGGGTGATTCGTAACAGTAACACACCACCAACTGTCGTGTTAAACGACACTTGATGACTACTAGACACCTTTGAAGACACAAATTTTATTCAAAAGTTTATGGAATCTAAGTGTCGTTGTTGATATACAACTGCTGCTGATTTAAGTGTGTATCACCGCCAAAATCATGCGTTTTTTTATGGGTATTCCTTATAGAGTTCCATTTAAATGAGAATGAAAGTAACATTATCAACGTTGTTGTCGCTTTAAAAAACTACTTCAATTGAAAAATCCAAATCCTATTCTTGGCAAGCTTTACAACCAAACCAGAGAAGTGCTGGTGGGTACTGCTGACGACGATACTTTTTACCCGGGTGGAGGGTGGGATGTCGTAGATGGTGGGCTTGGCATTGACACAGTTGTCGTCATTGGCCGCTCAAGCCAATTTAAGCTTGTCTTAGACAATGGCGTGACCTACATTGACGCCCTGTCTGGTGCAAGCGCCTCGACCGAGCGCACAGAACTAATCAATGTAGAGCTGGTTCAATTTTTAGATAAAACAGTCAACTTGGTGGCTAACGATACTTTCAAAGGCCAAGCTGGTACGGATCTTTTTGACGGTGGACTAGGTACAGACACGGTAGTTTATTCAGGCCCTTTAGTGCAATACACCGTGAACAAAAGCGGCAGTCGCTACATTGTGAGCGAACCAACTGGCTCAGACGGCACCGACTACCTAACCAACATAGAGCGCTTGAAGTTCAAAGATAAATTCATAGCCATTGACTTAGACGGAAACGCAGGCACAACTGCCAAAATTCTAGGAGCAGTGTTTGGCAAAGAGTCTGTTTCAAACAAGAGCTACGTGGGCATCGGTCTAAACTTTTTAGACACAGGATGGACTTATGACAACTTAGCTGGACTTGCGCTTGACGCAGCGGGTGCAAAGACAAACGATCAAATTGTTAGTTTGCTGTGGACAAATGTGATCGGCACTAAACCAACTGCAGCAGACAAACAGCCATTCATTGCTCTACTAGAAAACGGAATGACGGCTGGTGCTCTTGCACATCTAGCAGCCGATACGTCATTAAACACCGTGAACATCAACTTAGTAGGGTTAGCTCAAACAGGTATTGAGTACATTCCTGTTAGTTGAATGATTGTCCTTTAAAAGGACAGCATCACCAACTGTCGTGTTAAACGACACCTGATCTCCACTTATAGCCAACAGCACGGTACACCCGCCGAAGCCAAACCTGACAGAACGATTTTTACGCAGGTGTGCATTTTGACGACATCCTTTTAGACCCCAAACTTTACAAATAGATGCGATAACGATTTGAAAGCGTTTGAGCCAAATGCTTTGGTTTTGTAAATGTCTCAATCAAACGCCCATTAGATTTCTCAATCACTCTTTGTGACTTTTTATTTTCAATGTCCGTGACGACTTCTACAAAAGACATTTTCATACTTTGAGCAGTTTCACACATTGACTTCAAAGCGAAAGTTGCCAACCCTTTATTTCTTTTCCACTCCACAACTTCATACCCTATATGCCCTAAACAATAGTAGGGCAAGTCAGTTGTGCCTTTCTGCCATCGCAATGAGATTGAACCTGCGAAACCTTCATCCCAAATCCATCTTGTGATGCTTGGTAAGCGTTCAACTTTGTCCCCATTAGGCAAATCAATCAAATCTGCTGATGCTTCTAAATCATCAAAAGTGCGCACGAAAGCAGAGAAGTCATTTTTGATGATGGTTATGTCTTTGTCGGTTGTTATTGTTCCGCGTGACTTATCAACATAGCCTTCTTCCAAAGCCTCAAAATAACTTTCACTAATTTCAAAAGATGGCGTTAGTAATTCCATTTCATTTTCACAAGTTATTCAACTTTGAATTATTTTGACATTAGCTAAGTTTTATTTGCACCCACAATAACGGTAGACCCGCAAAAATCAAACCTACTCAACGATTTGTACGCAGGGGGAAAATCAAATTCACTCTCTTAGTTTGGCTAAGAAATTTTCAGTGATTGTATAAATAGGCTGAACTTTTTTGCTTTCTACTTTTTGTTTACGTATGTAAGTCATTGGCGTCGTCTGCTTGTACTTGTCAAATAGAAATTGCAATTCAGTATGTGTTAATTTGCTTATTGAACTTAGCTCTTCCCAACCAATATTTGAGTCAATATTTTTTTCGATCCAAAGGCAAAGTTCCGCCAACAATTTTTCATTGTCAGCGTCTGCAAGTGGATTAAATTTATGTTTCATTTTGCATTGGAATTCAATTGCCCATTTTTGGTGCAATTGATTGCAAATTTAAGTCACTTTGTCCTTTTGTGTGAATTTGCTGAGTAGAGATGCAAATTAGCGCCACATAGTTTGTCCTTTTGAAGGACATCCTGTTAAACCACAAACTTTTTTAAAAGTACCTTGAATTTTCGTGTTGATCCTTGCAGAAATACTACGCTGGATTTGCGATTGGGGTAGCTCAAATTTGGATGCGATTCAACTGCATCTTGAAATCATGTAGATTTGATGAATAAAAAAATGGAGTTCGACACACCTGTGAAACATCAATAGGTCTTAATGATTTGATGCATTTAGGAGGTTGACATGCCAAATTTACATTTTAAAACTGGGACTTATTTACTTTCAAACGACCCCCATCATCGCAAGCTTGGTTATACAGATACGTCAAACTTAGAAGCTGAAGATATCTTTTTGTGCCTACCAGGCTTACTTGAAACTCGAGATACCTTTATTCCGCTATTTGAATCGTCTAATTTGAATCCAGACATTCGAATGCTAAGCATTGACTACTGCGGTCGAGGGGATTCAGATTCGCTTCATCTAGGGACCAACTATTCGATGAGTCGGTACATGTATGACATTGAAGATTTATTAAAATGCTATGTGCTCGAAAATCACAAAAACAAAAAAGCACGTTTGCATTTGATTGGCACAAGCATGGGTGGTGTTTTAGCTTTGTACTTAATTGAAAAATTTAAACACAAAATATTCAGTGTGTTACTCAACGACATAGGGCTAAAGATTGAGTGGTCAGCCTTATCCAAACTTAACCAGTCAATTGACAGTTGGTCTCTTGAAAATGCAACTGACAGAATTCACTCTCGAGTAGTCTCAGAAGTCAAATCGCCCTCACACTTTGACTTGGCTTATCAGTTTGACTTGATTGGAATCAATCTATCCGATTTAGTGAAGTCATATCAAGGACGAATTGTTTTGCTGCATAACAACTCTAGCCTGATGTGCCCTAGTGAGATAGCAAATTTTTCACAAAGAAAATGTAAATCTTTAGAAATCAAAACAATCGAAAGTGCTGGTCACCCCGTCCAATGGAGTCCTGAAATCGCCGAATGGATAATCAGCAATTTAGCGGTTCAAAATAGCGTCACTCATTAACTATCAATAACGCAATTGGAGTAATGCCACTCACCAAAGTTTTAAATTGAAGTGATTACAAATAGTACACAAGAAATCTCTTCAATCCATCCCTCGTTGGATGTATCAGTTTTGGATGTTAATCAAAAATTTAATTTTCTGTTCATTCAAATGACATATTTAGATTTTAAAAAGCAAAAAAAAGGTATGGTTATTCGAAATTCTAAATTGAACTAAGAAAATTTATCTGCTTGCTGGAGGCTGATGTGACTGCACAAAAAACCAATTTAAGCAAACTGATCTCAGACTACAGTTCAAGTTTGATTGAACGAGGATTTCATAGAGGTAATTTGAGAACGCTTAAGCCGTTTCAAAGCACTTGCTTACAGCACACAGATCGAATTATTCTAGGAATGGTTCTAACAGGGAATCTAGAAATTCAAACAGCATCAGGTACCTACAGATTCCAACTGGAGGAGGAGTTCCTACTCCCTGCTAATTTACATTTTCAAGTTTTCGCAGGCTTAAACGGCGCCACTATATTTTTGGGAAAACAAAAAAAGTAAATACACCTTTAAAAAGGTTTTAAGTTATTTTCTGACTTTTTCCTGACGTATCAAGCGAACCCCACACCACCAACTGTCGGGTAACACGACACCTGATCTCCACGACAAGCCAAGTGCACGGTATCCACGCTGAAACCAAACCTGACTCAACAATCTGTGCGCGGGGGGGGGTAAAAATGGGCAGCATCCTTCTAGACCCCAAACTTTGTTCAAAAGTTCTGTGAATCTAGGCATTGAAACGTTTATAAAAATTCAATACACCCCCATTGATGATCGAGCCCCATCAAGTTCATTAACACGACATAAATTAAAACTACATTTTTATTTGGCCTATTGATAAGGCTAATAACTTAATTTCTGAAATAGTGATTGCTGCAAATTCCTAAAGGAGGTTGCCAATGGACAAGTCAGTGATTTCAATAGAGAGTGTGGCTATTACCTTTAGTCAAAATCTCATTCGTAAAGGCTTTACAAAAAGAAGTCTTCGCTACTTCAGGCCTTACCAATGCAGTGGTGTGATTTACACCAACAGAGAGGTTTTAGGGTTGGTTTTGGTGGGAGAACTTTTGATCGAAATTGAAGATAG
>Ga0209651_1000270_pt1 | contig 19545 bp, 17 predicted proteins | sample LauGreFBDMM110SN_2_FD_188216 | JGI IMG/M metagenome (GOLD analysis project Ga0209651, IMG submission 188216) | Freshwater lake microbial communities from Lake Michigan, USA - Fa13.BD.MM110.SN (SPAdes) (version 2) | ecosystem: Environmental > Aquatic > Freshwater > Lake | place: Lake Michigan... | reverse complement strand
AATAAAATATGATAGTATTGAAGCGCGAATCGGAGAAATAGTACTCGGGTTCAAATACAATGCCTTTTTCTATTAATATCGATGATATGGTAATGAATGTATAACCGCTGAATAAAATGAGCAATGTATTATGAATAAGGGCAATATAGTTTAATAGAGTTGGAGAAATATTGAAATAAAATCGACTCATATTCAAATAGAATACCGTTCCTACGAACGGAAAAATGAGATGATGCATGTAGATTCACATAAAAATAAAGGAAATTATTTTTATGTTATTTTATAACAAATAAATGATCATATGGTGACCTATAGAAGAGATAAAATGTATTATGGAGTTACATAAATCAGCCATTATTTTATTTTCATCATAGCAAAATTGCGCTGTTAAATATCCGTAGTAATACAAGACGATCACCGAGATAAACGTGGATATAATACACAAACCGTAACATATGGATATATCATTACGTTTTGAAATCAGATGATTCGCGCCAAGAATAACCACGGATAAAATCGCTAATTTATCTAGAATAACGGTTTCGAGACTATGATAAATACCGTGAACGACAATAGATGTTACGGCCAATGTATAAAATGCGATAGAATAGGTATATTGTTGTTTCAATACCGCAAAAAGTGAGTTTGTTAAGAATAAAAACGAGCTATAAAAACAGGTAGTTGTCATATATAAAATATATTTGTTTAATATATGAATTGTAAATTTATTATTTTATTACTATTAATATTAATATTTCTAACGGTTTTAACAAAATACAATGGTAGAATAGAAAGTTTTGAACAAAAACCGCACTATGATTGTATAATATCTATCAATGTACATGAAAAATTCGACTTTTTATTGAAACAGATCAAAAATATACAAGAAAATGTTTTTTGTAACTACGCAATTATTTTAAATTGTAACGATTATATGTTTGAAGAATGTAATAAAAATAGGAACAAACTACCAAATAATGTATATATACATGATACAATATTGAATAAAATTCCTTTTCATGGCTCTATTGCGGAAGGAATTTATAACAATATGGTTTATGCTATGAATAATTTCAGTTTTGATTTTTTTATAGTAGGGTCTTCTAGAAATATGTTTACAAATGAACTCAAAATTGAAGACTTAATGTATCTTGTAAAAAAAGGTAAACCTTATATAGACGACAATAGATCGTGGGAAGAAAAAAAGAATGCATGGCATTGGTCAAAACTAAGTAAAACATTATTGGTGGATTATTATATAGATAAAAAAAAAGATATGTACACATCCGCGCACGAAGGGGTGGTATATACAGAAAATGGATGTAGGAAAATAGTGGATTTCTTGAATGAGAACCAAGAAATCAGACAAGATTTGTTTCAATTTGAATCTGTTATAGAAGAATTTGCGTTTCAGACAATTTCGATGAACAATGGAGAGAATTTTTATTATATTGGAGATGGTTGTTGTAAGGACGGAAAAGTAGGAGAAAATGATCCCGAGAATGGAATATTTAAATTTATGTATAAGGTAAAACGGGAATAATTATAATAAAATATAGTGTAAATATAACTATGGTTGCAGGAAGTATATTACCGGTTTCTTATTATAAAAATAAATTGTATTTTCTCTTTGGTAAAGAGAATCCGATGGAAGATAGTTCCAAGGGATTTTCCGATTTTGGTGGTGGTGTAGAAAATGGCGAAACCCCTTTTGAGACGGCGATGCGTGAAGGTGGAGAAGAACTTACAGGTTTCTTAGGTGAGGGATCTGATGTGCGTAAAATGATAAAGCGAAACGGAGGAGTTCATAAATTAGTGCATAACACATACCATGTTCATATGTTTTGTATGGAGTATGATGATAAATTGATCTCTTATTATAACGCGAATCATGCGTTTCTATGGAAAAGAATGGATAAAAGGATGTTGAATGAGTCAAAACTATTCGAAAAAATAGAGATTGGTTGGTTTACACCGGATGATATGGTTAAACGTAGATCCGAATTTCGCGAATTTTATAGAGAAATTGTGGATAAGATTTTGGCCGATCTACCCAAAATAACCAAATTCATTCGTTCGAAAACATCGAAGCGTAAAACGAAAAAAGTCTATGTTTAGTGTATATGTCGTATATTTCTCAAGGTTCCGTTCGGGAAGTGGTTGTACAAAATGGTAGGGTAATACGGGATATGGAGGCGGATTCCTTTGCCCAAAAAGATAAAAAGCATACTGATTTTTTGATAAAGGGACGCGATAATAATACGCCATTTATAATAACAAATATGAAGAATTTGGTAAAAGGTACACGTCGTCTCCGTACTCCGACTCCATTTTATCCAAGGAGAAAAACAGGTAAAAATAAAACAGGAAAAAAGAAAAGCGGAAAAAGTAGGAGATCGCAATATAACCGATGATTTTATTCGTATTTGTAGAAATGATATGAATAAAATAATGTATTATCATATATTCGAATAGTAATGATAGAGGAAGATATAGATTTAGATGTATCAAAATATAGTATTGCCGATATTGAATATTTTTTAGGATTGGATACGAAGGACCATTATTCCGAAACTGACATATCCGATAAAGTAGCAGAAATTCGCGATCAATTATTGAATGGTGGGAATTTCAACTCTCAATTCAAACGTAATTTTATAGAGTTTATTAATACAGCTCAAAAGAGACTGATAGATGTAAAAATACGACCTAATAAACCTAATCCAACTACGATTTCCAAGAATCCTCTTTCTGAAATCGATCAATTATTCACTGATCCATTTTCGTCTAGAGAAAACGAGATTATTTTGAGACCGGAAACACAATTTGTAAATTCTCAACCAAGCGAGTATTATCCTGGACAATTAAATCCATTGAATAATCGTGTCATAATAAAGTGCTTGACTATTGATTCCCGATTCCGAGATAATGTACCTACTACGAAAAGCTCGGATTTTATTGTACAATTACCACTGAAACTGTCCAAGGTCGTATCTATGCAGCTCTCTTCCATAGAATTTCCAATTTCTTTCTATGGTATTTCGGCGAGTTATGGTAATAATTTTTTGAACATTTCGTTGGATTATATAGTTCCACCTGATGTAACGAGTATAATTACAGAAAATCGCATATATACCATACCCGACGGAAATTATAGTTCGACAGATCTTATAAATACCTTGAATAATTTACTACAATCCAATGATGATCCAAATGATATGTTTAAAAACATAGGATTTTCGTTGAATTTGAATTTAAATGGGTCTGGAACGGGCAAAGTAATGGTTGAAATAATTTCGAATATAGAAAATATTCGTAATCTAAGATTATCCTTTTCAACTGATTCAGACGGCGATGCGAATGTAACTACTCCCCTGACCTCACGATTCGGGTCAAACTTGGGGTTCATTAATTCCAACTATACCGGATCTTTGTCATATACCTCTGAATCGGTCATTGAACCCTTTGGTATTCGATATTTCTATTTGGTCATTGACGATTATAATAATAGTGTGAATAACCATTTTGTCACTGCGTTCAACCGGTCCATACTAAATCCAAATACTTTAGCCAGAATAGCAGTACGTGGTAATTATTTCAGCGTTTTGACAACCAATGATTTGAAGGTACTAACGGAACCTCGTGAATATTTTGGACCCGTGGATATTCAGAGATTACATATTCGTATATTCGATGAATATGGGCGATTACTGGATATGAATAATACGAATTTTTCGTTTTGCTTGACCTTCAAATTGTTATATAATCTTTAATATATAATGCCCTATTCTTGCCGTAAAATGCCAAATAAAAGATGCTATAAAGTGTATAATAAAAAGACGAAGAAAGTATTTGCCAAATGCACGAGTAAGAAAAATGCCGAAAAACAGATGCGGTTATTAAGGGCAATTGAAAATAATAAGAATTTTAGACCGAATGGCAGAACCCGTAAAAGTCGGCCCTAGATTCATTTATATGTATAATATAAATGAGTAGTTTAAGATCAGCGTGGAGAACCGCAACAGGAAGACGAACACGTAGATATAATAAATTATCGGATATAGATGTAGGCGAAGACATTAATGAACTAGATCCAGATGAGATAAGTAAACAAATATTGAAGGATCCCAATCTGACACCGAGGCGCGGTCGAAAATTAAATGTTTTACTTAAAATACGAGATACAGCAAAGAAACAGGGTAAAACGGGGATACAATTGAAAAATGAAGTGAAGAGTATAGCGAGAAGAAATATGCAAGCAAAAAAAGAAGAGGATGCAGCGGTAGATAGAATGATGGAGCAAATAAATGATGAGATAGATCTAGAGAGATCGGAAGCATTACGTAAATCATTACCAACAGTCCCAAACCACCCAATTAGACAAACGAAATCAGCATCCAAATCTAGACCAGCTGGAGGTAAAAGAAGGTCTTCAAAGAAATCGCGAAGAAACCAACGTCGTTAAATTTTATATTATGCAACCAACTAATATAAAATTCATTATATTACTATATAAATGAATATTATTTTTCCAATTGGCGGAAAAGGCGAGCGATTTTTTAAAGAAGGATATACCAAACCAAAACCGCTTATTCATGTTTTCTCGAAAACCATGATTGAAACCGTAATCGATAATCTTACTTTTGCAAAAGAAGACCATGTATTTATCATTTATCAGAAAGACCTGGACGATTTTGGGTTTAGCGATCTGATCCGGTCCAAATATCCGCGCATCCATTTGATAAAGATGGATCAGCATACGAAAGGGGCGTCAGAAACATTGGTCATAGGAATCCAAGAAATCATAAAATTGCATGCCCATCATAAAAAGACGCTTTTATTGGACTGTGATACTTTTTATACTGAAGATGTATGTTCTATTTTTAGAGAATCCCAAGATAATATGGTATTTTATACCAAAAATACGAATCCGAATCCCATTTATTCATATATCGAATTGGACCAAGATCAAAACATTTTGAATATAGCGGAAAAACGCAAAATATCAGATAATGCGAATTCGGGAGCTTATGCATTCGTTGATATTTATCAGTTACATGAGTTATGCAATTATGTGTTGGATAATAATATCACCTTTAATAATGAACCTTATACATCTTGTGTGATCGGTGTCTTCTTGGACCGAGGGTTCAAGTTCAAAGGCCATGAATTAGAAGCGTCAAGGGTGATTTCTTTGGGAACTCCAATAGAGTTGACCACTTACATGGAAAAAACACATGCTTTTCTATTCGATTTAGACGGGACTTTGGTAATAAGTGATGAAATTTATTTAGATGTATGGAAGAATATAGTTGAAAAATATCATATTGAAATGACGATGGATATATTCAAAAAATATATACAAGGAAACTCAGATAGACATGTAATAAATACATTATTATCTAATATAAATGTTAATCTTAATGAAATATCCAGGTTGAAAGACGAGGGTTTCATAAAAAATATATCCAAGATTCAAATCGTTGATGGTTCCGTCGATGTTTTAAAACAAATAAAGGCAAAAGGTCATAAATGTTGTATTGTGACAAACTGCAATAGGCGGGTTGCCGAAAAAATCATCGGGTATATTGGTATAACCAATTTTATCGATTTTATAATTAGTGCGGAAGATTGCGTAAACGGAAAACCTAGTCCCGAACCTTATCAAAAGGCCATCGAACTATATAATATATCAAATAATAAATGTATTATTTTTGAAGATTCCAAGACGGGATTATTGAGCGGAAAATCGGTGCATCCCAAGTGTCTAATTGGACTAGAAACACTATACGATAAAAAAGAAATGAAACAATATGGTGTTGATTTTTCTATAGAAGACTACCAAGATTTTACCATAGATTCAATAATAGAAAATACCGAAAATCTTGGACCTAATATAGAAGATCTGATAAAAAATAATATGAATATTGACGAAATAATCATTGATAAAACCAAATATAAGGGCGGTTTTATTGCCGATGTCATTGGATTTAAAGTGGTAAAAGACGGACAAACATCGGATTATGTAGTAAAGTTCGAAAATGAGAATCCGAACTCTTTATCTGACATGGCGAATCGGTTACAATTATACCAACGCGAGTATTATCTTTACGGAAACCTATCGACCGTTCTTCCATTAAAAATTCCGAAATATATATCCGTTTTAAAAGATGATTTTGGGTATAAAAAGGGTATTGTCTTGGAAAATATGCTTGTGCGCGATGGATTCAAGCTGAATCTGAATTTGAATACCGAAAATATAGATGTTTCTCTCAAGATTATCGATGCCATGGCAAGAATGCACGCCAAATTTTGGGATAAAAACATAAAAACAAAGTATCCCGAGTTGAAAATGACGGACGATCCTATATTCCGTCCGTTTTTACAAGAATTTATTGATGCACGAATGGAAACTTTCAAACAAAAGTGGGAAAATACCTTATCGGTCCAAGATATGGAGATATATGAATCAATGAAAACCGAGTTTTCCGATGTACAACATAGATTATCGGATAAGAATACCACTCTTTTACATGGTGATGTAAAATCACCGAATCTCTTCTATGATAGAAAGAATGGTGATGAACCTTATTTCTTGGACTGGCAACACTGTGGTATAGGGAAAGGAGTCCAAGATTTGGCGTTTTTTATAATCGAAAGTTTCGATATACTACATATGAACTTACTATTCCCAATATTCAAGAATTATTATTATAAAAAGCTGATGGAGTACGGCGTTTTGAATTATTCGTTTGATCTGTATACGCAAGATTTGAAAGACGCAATTTGCTATGTGCCTTTTTTCACGGCAATATGGTTTGGTTCAACGCCGAATGATGAGCTTATCGATAAAAATTTCCCGTATTTTTTCATTAAAAAGCATTTGTCCGTGTATCGCATAGCGGATAATAAATAACACGGTAAAACACATAAACATAGTAATTCATGTTTATTAGTAATAAACATGCATAAAATGAGTGAGGAACAGGCGTCCATCTTGGAATATATTACAACTGGTGTGAATGTAATTGTAGATGCGTGCGCAGGATCGGGTAAATCGACAACGATTTTGTCCATTGCGAAAGAATTACCGGATATGAAAATTCGCCAATTTACCTATAACTCCATGTTGCGTCACGAAATCAAAGAAAAAACGCGCGAATTAGGTCTTGCAAATATAGAGATTCACACGTATCATAGTTTTTCAGTGAAATATTATGCGTTGGATGCGCATACAGATACGGGTATTCGAAATATAATAGGTAGAGATACAAAATCGAGACAACAAATACCAGAAATTGATCTCTTGGTGATAGACGAAAGTCAAGACATGACCTTTTTGTATTTCCAATTGGTCGTAAAAATGATACGTGATTCGGGGAAAAGAGTACAATTATTGATTCTTGGAGATTATATGCAGGGACTCTATGAATTCAAGGGTGCTGATATTCGTTTTTTGACTTATGCGGATCTTTTTTGGAATGAATTGCCTCTGTTAAAAAACACTGCTTTTCAGAAATGCACTCTCAAAATGTCGTATCGTATAACGAACCAAATGGCCAAATTTATTAATCGAGATATGATTGGAGAAAATCGTTTGAATTCGTGTAGAGACGGAAGTCCGGTAATATATATACGGAGACCAAGGCACCAAATCGAGCAAATTGTGGTGTATCAAATACGTAGATTATTGAGTGAAGGCGAATCCCCGAGCGATTTTTTCGTTCTTGGATCCTCGGTCAAAGGAGTCAATAGTAATATCCGTCGCATGGAGAATATACTCACAGAACACGGCATTCCTTGCCATGTTCCTATGTTCGAAACCGATGCATCCGACGAGCGCGTAATTGATGGTAAGGTGGTTTTTTCTACGTTTCATTCGGTAAAGGGCAGGCAGCGAAAATACGTATTTATAGTGGGTTTTGACCAAGGGTATTTTTACAATGCGCGTAATGTGGACCAGACAGTATGTCCAAATACGCTGTACGTTGGAACAACACGGGCAACACACGGTCTATATCTCTTGGAAAATGATAGTTCGCGTCCTCTATCTTTTTTAAAACAGAATCATCATGAGATGAAACAGTCGGATTACATCGATTTCAAGGGAATGCCGCAGACAATCTTTCATAATTGGGAAAAGGAGGAATTAAAAAACGAGATCCAGACCTATTTCGTGACGGTTACAGACTTGATCAAATTCGTATCGGAAGATGTATTGGAAAAAATATCGCCTATTATAGATCGTATTTTTATTACAGAAAACCTGATTGAAAAAGATTCAGAAATAGATATTCCTAAGATTGTGGAAGTGAGGGACGGATTGTTTGAAGACGTAAGCGATTTGAATGGAATCGCCATACCGAGTATGTATTATGATGAGATCCAAGGTGATAAAAGGGGGGCAACTGTTTTAAAAGAGATGATCCAACAAACGCTGAAAGAAGTAAAACCGGGTAGACATTCGTTTTTGAAAAAGGCGGTAGAATCCATACCCGATATATGCGAAACATCCGAGGATTATCTCTATTTGGCCAATGTTTACGTGGCTGTCCAAGAAAAATTATATTTCAAATTGAAGCAAATTGAGCGACATAATTACACCTGGCTATCCCACGAAATGGTGGATCGGTGTATATCGGTAATTAAAAAGTCGATCGATCATTCTTTGGAAAAAGAAATTGAGAAACAGATTATTCACCATTCCCAAGATTTGGAACATATTAACCTAGATTCTGCGCTTTTTCCTTATTTTGGGGATGAATCCAAGTTTCGTTTTAGTGCAAGAGTAGATCTTTTGACGGAATCGACCTTGTGGGAACTGAAATGTACGAGTCAATTGACAATGGATCACAAAATGCAACTAGTAATTTACGCTTGGCTATGGCGCGTTTTATTTGAATCGGACAACGAGGTTCAAAGAAAACAGTTTAGAATACTGAATATACGGACGGGAGAGATGTTACAACTAGAATCCGAGATGGAAGATTTGACCAAGATTGTGACGTCTTTGTTGCGCAATAAATATGAAAAACCGACGAAATTGACAGACACGGAATTTATTCAGAAATGCGGCGAATATATAGTGGCGGATACGATATTCACTGGGCTATAGAATGCCGTTTACATCTGGCTTGCCCTTCTACAGGCTCTCTTTGGCAGGGTTTACCAGTTGCAGAGCATTTACCGCAAATATATACATAGGATTGTCCTGCGCGCTTCTTATTTTGCATCCAAGCACGACTAGCTTCATCGAAATCTATTTTGAATCCTCGCGATTGACTGCGTGTTTGCATATGATATAATATAATAACATTCGTTTATATGTATTAAATTTAAAACGAATGTTATTATATAAATGCCCACGGCCCTTTTATTATCTGGCAATATTAGAACTTTTGAATTATGCGCTCATTCTTTTGATAAACTTGCGGCAAAATTCGATAATCTTGATATTTTCATATTCGCATCAAATATAGCATTTGATCTACATCCATATGTAAAAGAAACGTATAATTTTTACGATGACATGATTTTAGATGTAGAAACGATAAAACGAATACTTGGTCGTGCTGCAATATTATCTTCTAAAATAAAAAAGATTACTATTGTTGATAAAGAATCAGAAGAAGAATATATAAAAAACAAATATTCTGATGCATGTTTAAATTGGGGAAACGTGGGATGCGACATCTTTCAACAATTTGCCAAGTTTGATAGAAATATTGAAATGTTGCAAGAGTATGCTTTTCAAAATAGAATTACGTATGATTATGTAATCAAGAGTAGATTTGATCTAGAATTAGATATAAATTCTTTACCAACCTCACTTGAAGACAATTCTGTATATACATCTCCTGGATCTGAACCAGGCTGGATAAACGATGTAATATTTATATCAAATGATATTCATACTTTTAAAACTATTACCACAAATGTAATAAATTCATTTCTTGAAAATAAAACCATCTCCAACATACATATAGTTCTTACAAATGTTTTTATAAGACATAACTTGAAAAATTTGACGTCTATATCTTGTCAACTGAATAGACATTTTTCTCTTGTTACTGAATTAAAACCCACGGAATTTAATACAAATATTACCCTTGTTACATGTTTTTTTAATATAGGACGTAGTGAATGGAATCATTCTCATAGACCATTAGACGTATATTTTACAAACTGTGAAAATGTCATGAAGCAAAAATATCCTATATGTATATTTACTACTGAAGAATATAAAGAGCGGTGTTTAGAAATACGGAAAAAAACGGACAAAGAAATGAAATATACACAAATTATCACCATTCCATTCGAAAATCTATATTTATTTGACAAACGGGACGAAATAGCTTCAATTCAACAATTAAATTTACAAAATATACATCCGGTTGATCAACGTGTTCAACCTGAATTTTGTGTGCCTGAATATATCATCGTAATTAATAATAAATTGAAATTCATGTCTCAAGTTGCTTCCGAAAATATATACAAATCAAACGTTTTTCAATGGATTGATTTTGGAATACACAAAAATATAGTGAATGATGACATGGGAGATAAGATTTTTGATAATATTCAGTATCAGCCTGACAAAATTAGACTCGTTGGGTTTTTACCCACGTCTGATGCTATTACTAACCGAACCTCATTTTATAATATACATAGGAATACTGTCTCTGCAGGGTTTATTGCGGGTGGCGCTGATGTTATTTATAAACTCGCGAATGAATGTGAAAAAGAATTTAATACTATTATACAGGCGGGTTTAATGAACCAAGAACAGTATATTTTATATTATGTATTATGTCAGATGCCTGATCTCTTTGATTATTCTATAATCAATCAATGGGACGATCTTGGTCGCGCTTATTTACTTAGATAATTTTCATATATACGATGGAAATTTTCTATATATCCATCATCCGTAAAATGCACATCTCCGTCAAATAAAGAATGGTTTGTTTGTAAGAGGACGCTCGGGTCATATATAAATGTGTTTTCATTATTATCACAAAACCGTTTTACTGTATGATATATGATCTCCCGATTTTCTAATTTCTTAGTGTCATCTTGATATATAATATTTGGTCTGAAATGTACTTGGAATAATATATTTTTATCATTCGGTATTTTATCGCGTGTTTCTTTCAAATCAATATATAATTCTTCGCCATTTTGTATAGAGCATATATAGTTATTTGTATGTTCAAATTGTACATCATATCCATCTTGTCTATATAATTTCAATGAACATATTTCAAATATATACCAATCACATGAAAAAAACTGAGATTTGATAGAATCTAATTTCTCTGGAATTAATTCAATAGATTCACATATATGTCCACAACTCGCATAATTATACGATGTCAAAAATCCTGGTAAAATATAACTAGGTATAGAAATATCACCTAAGATATATTTTATAAACTGAATGTGCTGTTTAGAATTATGTAGTTTACCTAAGAAATTTACGCCAACAAAGTTATAAAATAGAGAGTGTATGGGATCTATTTTATTTCTACCATCGCCCATCGAAATCAATACTCTACAACTACCTGAATTAAAAACCTTCATATATCAATTTCTATATTTTTTATAACTTCCTGAATAATAAATTTAAGAATCATCTATCTATTACAATATAAATGACGTCGACCTTTAATAGTCAATACGGCCAAGATGAGTTTTTGGAAAACAAAGTATTCAAAGGGTTGAAAAATGGTGTATTTATGGATATAGGGGCTCATGATGGTGTAACAATAAATAATACCCTTTATTTTGAAACTTCAAATGGTTGGACTGGTATAAACGTTGAACCGATAAAAGAGGTGTTTGATAAATTATTACAAAATCGACCTAATTGTATTAACATAAATTGCGCAGTAGATAAAAGAAACGGATTGGCCGAGTTTATACATAATCGAGGCTATAGCGAAATGATTTCAGGTCTAAAAGCACAATTTGATTTAAGACATATAGAAAGATTGAATAATGAACTAGATTCACATGGGGGGTCGAGTGAAGTCATCCATGTAGAAACGAAAACAATTGAATCCATTTGTAAAGAGAATAATATTTCAACGATAAACTATCTTTCGATAGATGTAGAGGGTGCGGAATTTGACGTCATAAAATCGATTAATTTCGAAACTGTATTTATTGATGTTATTGGTTTTGAAAATAACTATGATGATAATAGCGAGCCTATTGTTGAATATTTACAAGAAAAAGGTTACATAGTTTTACATAAAAACGTCGATATATTTATGATTCACCGAGATTCTATATTCAATCGTTTGAATTAAGACATTCTCGTTTTTTTCTTTGGCGGTAAATGAGAAAGTGAATCCGCATGAGGTCTATAGAAGTCAGTTTCACTAACTTCTTGGCGAATTGCGTCTCTCAATAACCACTCGATTTTTTGGTTTTTTCTAATAATAATTCTAGCTCTATATTTACCTGAGAACTGTTGATTGCGAAGTTCTCACGTAGTTCATCCATATTTTAATGACTTGATTTACTCTAATGAATAAATCAAGATTTCAATTCAATTTTATCGAATACTCGATGCCTCGCCTCCAAAAAACGTTGTCTGACGGAAAAAAGACACCGTCGACCAGTATAATTTGAATTCCGGATATTTTGATATAATAATATCATCAATGAATGTATCAATCGGCAAACAATAATCCGTTTCGGTTTTCAATATTTCCAATATTTTTTTAACACCAGAATAAGACCAAAGAAGACTATCGGTGCATCGCGTAGATTTCTTTTGTATTAGACGAATAGGATCTGACTCTACCGTTAGATCCTCGGCGAAAAACGAGTGAAACATTCTTTCGGAATAAGGTTGACCAAGACTAATTAGATCCCATTTATCTCGCTTTTCGTATGCAATTTTTAAAAGATCATTGAGTTGTTCAATATTCGATAATGGAACGGCATCACTTTCTAATACTATGAATAAACCATCGCTGTAATTCATTTCAATATTCTTCAAGACGGCCATGTGATTCAAAAATAATGACAATTCTGACTTTCGCATACTTGGACGATCAGATCCATTGTAATTTTTACATACAGAATCATCAATTACATGTTTTTTGTATATATCATCGGTAATTGTATGTTTATATGTGGGGCAAATATATTCGATGTTCTTAATTCCAAGGTTATTAATTATGTTTTCCATCTTCGTGTAACGTTCGGGTTCGAATTCAGGCGATGCAATTGCATAAAATTTTTGTACCAATGGATAAGGTCTTGGAAAAATAAGATTTTTTATATTTTTTATAACATCATCTATTGATCTCGGGTTCTTACCGTTTGGAAAAATGAATTGATTTGCGGTTTTCAAATATTCATCTGGGTTATTTATCAGATATAAGATTTTATCTATTACTGTTTGAATCGTAATATCGTCATCGTTTTCCAAATTTATAAATCGTTCTTTATTAAAATAGTCGTATATATGATCCGATCCCCAGTATATCGGAACAATACCAGCATTCAAACCATGAATTATTTTTTCCGTTATGTATGTACCGTCTTTTGAATTTTCCATCGAAACAATAAACTTATAATTGGATACAAATTTGGTAAACTCCTCTGAATTATAAGGACAATCCGAGATATTTACAATATCCGATGTATTATTACGAAACGGTCCCGCGTAATCTATAGTAACAACTTTTTCTAATTGATCCAAAAACCGATTTCTTACCACCCCATTCGGATTATTTATTATCGCGCAAATCGATCTTGGTGGTACTATCGATAAATTAGGAGGGTTCTCTAGATTATCTATAAAAGAACAACCATAAATATATGGAACGTATAAAGGTAGATTTGCTATATTATCATGGTTTTTTTCACCACATAGAACACAACTATAATTAGATAGAGAATTGAATCTATCTTGACCACAGTGATTTGTGCAGTTTTCTTTGGATTCCCCATAAAAACAAAATGAATATTTCCAAGATTTCACTCCCAATAAGCTAGTTTGTGAAAATACACTCTCTAATAAAATATCACATTCGTCTGGAGAAATTCCTAGTATAATAGGCTCCTCAAATACTTGAGTAAACAGTTTAATAAAAAAGTCAACATTATTCACATCCGTCTTCTCCATAAATCCCGGCCAAAAGCCGTGCACTAATAGTTTCATATTATGTTTTATAAAATGCGTTTATACTAAAATATTTAAAAATAACCTTTCGAATTTTCTTTTATAATAAACCATCTATAAATACGTGTTTAAAAATATCCATAACTTTTTCCGGCGAATAATCCCGATATGCATTCCAATCTCTATTTTCATAATCCTCTTTCTTGAATTGGGTTAAAATATCATATAGAGTTGATTCGTTATACCAAACCCCTTTATCTCCCAAATAATACACATGTGCACAATCTCCAATATTTGTGGCCAATACTGGTTTATTTAAAACGGAAAATTCTGCGATAGAAAGACCAAAGGTTTCGCCATCTGATCTCGCCCATAACATCGCATCGCAAGTATTGATAAACTCAGACTTATCTTCTAATCTTATAATCTTACCTAAGTGTATAATGTTTGGCATTGGTTCACAAAAGGGTTCTGTATTTACAAATAAAAAATAAATATTAGGGAAGTTTTTTGCCACCGAAAAAACAATATGTTTAACGTATTCTATATTAAATTGTTCATACCCGCCGTGCCTACCAAAAACTATTGCATTTTCGGGAATATTTAATTCTGTTCTTAGGTTTCGATCATGTTCCGGTAGATATACAATATGTGGCACAACAGGATATTGTCCGTTATTACCTTTTACTAGTGGACTAACCGACGCATATACATCTCCGTGCGGCGTATCGCAAGTAAATACGCAATGTATTACCGATTTTTTAGTTTTACTGATGCGACCGTCATCTGGATCACCGCTTTTTATAATATATACAATCTCACAACCTGTAGATTCGAGTAATGGATCTAAATCATCGTTATTTGATATACCGTATATAGAAAACTCTTTTCTAAATTTTTCTATAACTTCTGAGTTATTATGTGGGTTATTCGGATTATATAAAACAATAGATTCATTAGCTAAAATAGTTTTATTAAAAAACGCATAATCATATAATGCCGTTATTGTTCCACGCTCGCCCAAGCAGTTGTCCCAAAATGCGATTTTTACCATTTATGCAGATTATATAAATTAAATTTTATTTCATTTCTGAGAAAGTGTTTTAAAATTGAATCACTTTTTTGGCAAATAATTAAATCAATCATGATATTAACCAAGACAAAATGTCGACAGAACATCGCGAGTGCTGTATTTGTTTCGAGGAAATAGGTAATGTAAATAACTGTACAACGGAATGTGGACACGCGTTTTGCTTCAAATGCCTGGCTACTGCAATGTATCATAAAAACTCTTGTCCATGCTGCCGATCCAAACTGGTAGATGTTCCCGACGAAGATGAGGAAGACGAGGAAGGAAGCGATTACGAGGACGATGATGACGAAGCCGATGACGAAGAAGAGGGGCATGTGGAGGATGTAGTCGAGCGTCTCGAGAAAAATGGTATAACTATGATCGATGTGGTTTCCATGTTACTCAATCGATATAGTAAAAAGGACGCAAAGTACACCGAAGAACATATCATGAACATCAATGTAATGTTCGATCAAATCACGGTAGACATAGATGATGAACATACGGAACAAAAACAGTTTGCGGCCGAGGATCACCGCGCGGCCGGGCTATGTTAAACAAAATATATTCATAAATTGTATTATTCTGTATTTTTAATATGAAATAAATTACTATATTTACGCCTTATCATATTTTCAAGAACATCCGCCCGGACAATATTATCTCGTTTTAATAAATCCACGGATTCCAAAATAAAGTCTTTCGAGTTTTCTATGACGAACTTTGCCTCTTCGTATGCGGCATGAATAAGTTTGGTCACCTCGTCGTCAATGAGCGTTTTGTATTTTTCACTATTACTTGGATAAATAATATTTTTACCCATTCCATAATATAATACCATTTTTTCGGCTAATTTCAAGGCCTCCTCGAAATCATTGATCGCGCCTGTGGTAATAGATACGTTATAAAATACTTCCTCGGCAATTCTACCGCCTAATAATATGGTAAGATGTTCGAATAAAGCCTCTCTCTTATAAAGAGGTGTAGACTGTGGTTCAAATACAGTATACGCTGGGCTCTTGGGTGCGGATAAATTGATGACAACTTTGGTCATTTTGGAGTGATGCTTGGATAAAAGTCCAAGAACAGCGTGTCCCATTTCATGAATTGCGATTTGATCAATCATATCATTTGTAAATTGATGCTGAATAGGTTGCCATCCAACCATCATTTTATTCATAATGAGCTCAATATCGTCGGATGAAATGATTTCGCGCCCATAGCGTAGTGCATTAATCATGGCTTCATTCATAATGTTCTCAATTTGGGCTCCGGATAAGCCGGCGGTCATATCAACGAGATCCGAAAGTGATATTTTGGCGCAATACGGCTTTCCTTTTGTATGAATACGTAATATGGCTTCGCGGGTTTTCGCGTCCGGATGTCCAATATATATTCTTTTATCGATTCTACCCGGACGCAGCAAGGCAGGATCTAAGAGATCCGCGCGATTTGTAGCACCTACGACAAAAATTCCAGAGTTATTCTTGAATCCGTCCATGGCGACCAAGAGTTCGTTTAATGTATTATCTCGTTCGGCGTTCGATGATTCTCCGCCTCCCGATCGAGCCCTACCAAGAGCGTCAATTTCATCAATAAAAATAATAATAGGAGTATTTTCTTTGGCCAATGTGAATAATTCGCGAATACGCGAGGATCCGACACCGACATATTTCTCTTGAAACTGGGAACCAGAAACGGCAATAAAGGGAATCTTGGCTTCTCCTGCCAAAGCTTTTGCCATCATTGTTTTACCATTACCAGGAGGACCCTCAAATATGATTCCACGAGGAATGCGTACATTGAATTTAGTGTATTTGGTATAATTGGATAAAATATCCACACATTGTGCGAGCTCTTCTTTTACATTATCATATCCACCAATATCTTTGAATGTGTAGGAAAATTGAGTCACAATTTCAAAGTTTTCGGACTTCTTGCCTCTTCTTCTTTTAAACTTCTCAAACGTATCTTCATCGTCATCCTCCGCGTCATTTTGTGGACTGAATAAATTACCGAATGCGTTATTCATATCTTCGCCCGTCATACCTTGAGGTCCAATAATAATGCGCAAATTGCCACGACGATTTCTATGTTGAGTAAATGTTTCATTGAAAGATTCCATAAACCCGTCTCCATTAAGAATTTCATTATCTCGTATGGTGTTATTTTTGGAATTCAATCGTTTCATATAATTCTCATAATGGTTGGTAGAAAGAGGATATTTTTTGCTTTCTTCTAATGCGGCTAATGCGCGTCTTGGAATAAAGCAAAATTTATTGATCTTAGGATAAAAAAATGAATTTACGGGCAAAAGAAAAAGCACATAATAAATGATATGCATTTATTATATATATTGAATTCTATTTATATGATATTACCTACGTTTTAATAATGACACTTTGGACCAAGGATTGAATGAATATGCGTATTTTTCACGAATGCGTTGACACCATTCCACATCTTCTCCTTGGCAATGTAGTAAATTTTCGCAAAGTTTATATTCCTGCATCACCGACTTTTTTGCAACCCAATATGCTCCGGATAAATATATATATTTTTGTAGATTGGACGTATCCGCATCATAGTCCAAAAGCGTACCACGATTCGGATTATATAAAACTGGGTCAATAGGAATATGTCGACCGTGATCTATGATCCACTCGTCCCAAGCTCCAACTATTGGGTAAGGTCTTGCGCCATTATTTAATATCAAACCTTGCATAAAATGTTCGTTAATATTCCAGTCACGAAATCGGGTTCCATTCATATCATGTATAATATTAGATGCTACGTCAAATTTTGATCCGAATTTCAAAAAACCTTCATACCACCCGTCGTCAAACCCGATATAATCATGTAAAAATACAATGTTTTCATATTTGGCGTTTTCGGTAATCAGGTTTTTTTTCTTGGTAATCCATCCTGGATATATAGATTCATCAAACGGTATAATAATAACTCGTTCGTCGATGTTCTCGGGAGGAGTGATCGTACCAATAATGATAATTTCATAATTGGGTATATTTTGTTTTTCGATGGATTGTATAATAGATTCAATAAAAATGTCCGTTTGCGGGCAAGTGATTATACCAAACGTAAAATCCATGGATTATAGTATATCTGGTAATATATTTTCAACACTTTCCAACGCACCTTCCACCCAGCCTTGGTTCAAACTGATCATTTCTCCGATGACAAAGAGATTGTGCATGGGTCTTTGTGCGTTTTTGATAAAATCTTTTCGATCTTGGTCGTTTCCATTTAGAGGGCCATAATAGTGAGTTCCAATGGGCCAGAAAAAGTCCTTCATATCCAATAATGATAGACATCCAGATTCCAGATCAAAGGCAATTTCCATCAGTCTACATAAGACATTGCGGTTTTCCAAAGTATTTTCCGAGTATTTATCCAAGATCTTGGAATCTTTATTATCTGTATATGCAATCATATAGACACCTTTATCGGGATTCATGGGAATTATCTTATGTAGGGGACCGGGGACTACTGTGGTCATTGGACATGCGCGTTTCATAATTGGTATAGAGGCCTTGGAAAACTGACCATATACTCTCAAAAAAGGCTGACCGTGTATTTGTTGATATATACTGTGTTTTGAATTAGCTCCAGGTATTAATCGAAGAACACTATCGATGGTAGTGGCTAAAATAATCGTCTTAGAATCGAAGTATTTACCGTTTTCGCAAACAACTCGACGCGAATCTTCAATCTTGGAAACTTTGTGGGACAAGAGTATGTTTCTTTTGCCGACTTTATCTACCATTTTTTTAATCAGTTCGGTCCAAGAGACCCCAATCGCAGTCCAATCGGCATAATTGTCTTCGAATCCATAATGATAAAGAGTACCATATGCATCTTCGTTTTCATAATCCGAATATCCGGAACAAATAACGAAATTAGTATATTCTTCAGGACCAAGAATACTCGAGGCATATTCTTTAAATGTCATGGATTTGTGAATCTTGGATTTATATTGTCGACGTAGTTCTAAAATATCTTTTTTGAGTTTACATACTGGATTTATGGTAGTAGAATAATTAGGTTTCACTGGAAATTCAGGAGAAGAAAGTCCAAGATCGCGCAATAAAGCGACGAGACGCTTATCCTTTTCTTTACGACCGACTCCTGCTCCACTAAGTATGTTTACACCATGGAAAGGAATACTTCCGGCTCTTCCGCCTAGATGCGATTCTGCTTCAAGTATCAAAATCTTGGTTCCGGGTGTTTTTTCAAGAACACGGTAAGCACAATATATTCCAGAAATACCTCCGCCGATAATAATTATATCAAACATAATAGAATATAAGGA
>Ga0209651_1000263_pt1 | contig 19650 bp, 19 predicted proteins | sample LauGreFBDMM110SN_2_FD_188216 | JGI IMG/M metagenome (GOLD analysis project Ga0209651, IMG submission 188216) | Freshwater lake microbial communities from Lake Michigan, USA - Fa13.BD.MM110.SN (SPAdes) (version 2) | ecosystem: Environmental > Aquatic > Freshwater > Lake | place: Lake Michigan... | reverse complement strand
TCATCGTTTTATTGGGGTGAATGCGCTTAGCGCTGTGATTCAATTCTCTACCTTTTCACTTCCACTGCTGATACCTTACTACTTAACAAATATAGAACTATGGGGCATAGAAAAAATTGGCTTTCTGGTAAGCACTTGGGCGCTAGGTACTCTTGTTGGCTCATGGAGTGTTGACCAACTTGCAATTAAATTATCAACAAACCTTATTGCAAACATTGGTGCATGGCTAACAGCCATCAGTTTATTTTTCATTGCGCTTTGTTCCACAAATACGAATTTAGACTTTATTTTTTTAGCCGTCATCATTCAAGGTTTTGGTCTGGGCTTATTCCAAGTTGCTTACTCTGATATTGTTATCAAATCACTGCCTTTGCAGGCACGCGGAATTGCTGGAGGAATAACTGTGATGACACGCACTGTGGGGGTTGCAATTGGCTCACTGGTTTGGCTTTGGATACTTGACCGATATTTATCAACATCAAAAGAATCGTTATCAATTGCGAATTCAGAGTTTATTCAAGGATTCCAGATGGTCTTTTTAATTGCGGCAGGTGTGATACCTGTTTTTTTAGCTTTTCAATACCTTGTCAATCAAATGTTTGATCCTAAACCTATCGTTCAGAAGACAAAAATCTAAAGATTTTTTAATTTTTCAAACCAATCAAACCAAGGAATCACCATGACTGAACGCAAAGTAGCCATCATCACCGGTTCTGGCACTGGCGTCGGTACAGCGACCGCACTTCTTCTTTCCAAACAAGGCTCTGTGGTCAACGTGTCCTCAATCGCCGGTTCGCTTGGGTAGCGCCAAGGCTCAAGTACCCGGTAAATCCGCGTAAACAAGCTCAACCCTCAGGGCTTTGGTTCATCTTGAGTGATTGACCCTGTCAGTTTGCTGTTTTATCTTTGGATAAGATAATAACTTGACAGACGTACGTTTTTACGTACCATCTTGAAAAGGAGTGAAGTTATGAACACAGTAACCGCTAGCCAAGCACGAGCTGGCCTCTATCGTTTGATTGATCAAACAGCAGAAACACACAGGCCAGTCGTCATATCTGGTAAGCGGGCAAATGCCGTTTTGGTTTCCGAAGAAGACTGGAGCGCCATCCAAGAAACTTTGTATCTACTGGCGATTCCTGGAATGCGTGAGTCCATTAAAGACGCTATGGCTGAGCCTATTACCAAAAGTAAAAAGGCGTTGAAGTGGTAACTTGGAATTTAGTCTATTCCAAATACGCCATCAAGGATGCTAAAAAACTATCTGCCGCAGGCCTTAAAGATAAAGCGCAGACATTACTGGAAATTTTAGAACTAGACCCTCTCCAAAATCCACCGCCTTATGAGAAGTTGGTTGGTGACTTAAAGGGGGCTTACTCACGCAGAATTAATATTCAACACCGCTTGGTATATGAAGTCTTTCGTAAAGAAAAGACAGTTCGCATCTTAAGAATGTGGACTCACTACGAATAAGCTAACGAAATTACAAGGAACTGCCATAGACTGCGGCATATGTTGAATTTTTAGCCGAGGTCATCATGTGCAGATGGGTTGCTTACGCGGGTCCCGAGATTTACCTTGAAGACTTGATTTTTCATCAAGAGCATTCCATTGTGCGCCAGAGCCTTGCTGCGACTCAATCTGCGTGGGTCACCAATGGTGATGGGTTCGGCGTGGCTTGGTACAACAATCGCACCACACCAGGCCTGTTCAAAGACATCCTGCCAGCCTGGAATGACAGTAACCTGCGCTCCCTTGCAGCTCATATACAAACCCGATTATTTTTTGCCCATGTTCGTGCTACCACTGGCACAGCGGTCAACAGAAGCAACTGCCATCCATTTACGTGGCAAAACTGGGCCTTCATGCACAACGGCAAAATTGGCAACTGGCATGACTGCCGAAAAGATGTAGAAGACCTCATCGACCACGTGCACTACCCACACAGAGAGGGCACCACTGACAGTGAAGCCCTGTTTTTAGTGGCGCTGAGCAAGGGTTTGATTCACGACCCCATTGCTGCAATTCAAGAAACTTTGCTTGATGTCGCAAAAATCATGGATCGGCACCACGCGGATGAACCTATGCGGATTTCATGCGCCCTGACCAACGGTAAAGACATCTGGGCCTTTAGATACTCAAGCGACGATCAGTCCCCCAGCATGTACTTCGGCGCGCCCCATACGCGTGCCAGTCAACAAGGTCAGCACGCTATTACTACTATTGCATCAGAGCCATCTGATTCAGATGCTGCTCATTGGTTCAAGGTCGAAGAACGTCACGGTGTGCATTGGACCGCGCGTGGGTTAGAGCATTTCAAAATCACAGTCTAGTATTAGTAGCAGTGGTTAGTCTTGATGAGCTAAGGTCAGATCAAAAAAGCCCAATAATCTTGCCATCAGGACCGACGTCAATGGCACAAGCCGATGGCACCTTGGGCAAGCCTGGCATGGTCATGATATCGCCGCAAACCATGACGACAAACTGCGCCCCTGCAGCCAATCGAACTTCGCGAATATTCACCACATGGCCTGATGGCGCTCCACGCAAAGCAGGGTCGGTCGAGAAGGAGTACTGCGTCTTTGCAACACACACGGGGTAGTTTCCGTAGGACTCTTGTAATTTCTTAATTTGTGCAAGCACTTTAGCGTCGGCGGTGATGTCTGATGCACCGTAGATCTTTGTCGCAATGGCTTTCATCTTGTCCCATAAAGGCTCGCTGTCTTGGTAGACATACTTAAAAGTGCTAGGCAACTCGCAAAGGCGAACCACTTCATGGGCCAGTTCCGCTGCGCCCTTGCCACCCTCAGCCCAATGTCGTGCCAGAATAACTTTTACGCCCATATGGGCCAGTTTGTCCATCAACAACTTGACTTCAGCATCTGTGTCTTCGGTGCGGTGATTGATGGCCACCACACAGGCCAGGCCGTAATGGTTTCTAATGTTATTGACATGCCGCTCTATATTGGCCATGCCCTTTTCAAGCGCCTGCAAGTTCTCTTGGCCTAGCGCCTTCACATCTACACCGCCATGGAATTTCAAAGCGCGGATGGTTGCTACCAAGACAGCGGCGGCAGGTTGCAGGCCCGCCTTGCGGCACTTGATGTCGACAAATTTCTCTGCGCCTAAATCAGCACCGAACCCTGCTTCAGTGACAACATAATCGGCCAGCTTCAATGCAGTCTTGGTTGCCAAGACAGAGTTGCATCCGTGCGCAATGTTGGCAAAGGGGCCGCCATGAATGAAGGCCGGAGAATGCTCAAGTGTTTGTACCAAATTGGGCGCTAAGGCGTCTTTGAGCAAAGCTGCCATAGCACCGTGCGTTTTCAATTGCCTTGCAAGAATTGGCTCTTGATCCCTTGTGTAGCCACACACAATGTTACCTAATCGTTCCTTCAAGTCATTGATGGAAGTGGCCAAGCAAAATATGGCCATGACCTCTGAGGCCACCACAATGTCAAAGCCATCTTGGCGCGGAAATCCATTGCCTGGGCCACCCAAAGAGGCTGTAATTTCTCTCAAGGCACGATCGTTCATGTCCATGACGCGCTTCCAAGTGATTCGGCGCACATCAAAACCAAGCTCATTGCCATGGTGAATGTGGTTGTCAATCATGGCCGCCAACAAATTGTTGGCAAGCGCGATGGCATTGAAGTCACCCGTGAAGTGCAGGTTGATGTCCTCCATTGGAATGACCTGGGCTTGGCCGCCGCCAGCCGCGCCGCCCTTCATGCCAAATACAGGTCCTAACGAGGGCTCGCGCAAGCAAATCACCGCACGTTTTCCAATGTGGTTCAGTGCGTCTCCCAAACCCACTGTGGTAGTTGTCTTACCCTCTCCGGCAGGTGTTGGACTGACCGCTGTGACCAGAATCAATTTGCCGTCTGGACGATTAGCCAAGGTCTCAATAAAATTCAAAGAAATTTTGGCCTTGGTCCGCCCAAAAGGTTCTAACGCGCTGTCTGGGATACCCAGATCCGCAGCAATCTTGGAGATAGGGTGAGGTGTTGCAGCTTGGGCAATTTCGATATCAGATTTCAGGATGGCTCCTTTTTGTCAATGTTTTTTTGAGATAAGTGTAATAGATTGTGCCAATAGCCCTACTGCTTGCGTCCCTAAATCTCTCAATTTTAGTAAGTACCCTTATTTCTCTCACACGCGCTGACGTCGGACATGTCAATGAACATCTACACCTAGGGAATTCATATGTTGCGCGTGTTCAAAATCTATATACATTGAGCTTAGGTCAACTACTTGCCAAAGGATTTCGCCATGAAAACCATCAGCCAATTCTTAGACCACAGTCAGCGAGCCATTTACTCAGTTAGTCCGGATGACACCATCAGGCATGCCCTAGAAGTTATGGCGCTTCACAACATTGGGGCCTTGCTGGTTTTGAAAGAGCAAAAGCTGGTGGGCATTTTCTCTGAGCGCGACTACGCACGAAAAGTGGTCCTCAAGGGCAAAAGTAGCAATGATGCCAAGGTGAGCGAGGTGATGACCTCTAAGCTCATCACCATCGATACAAAGCACTCGATTGATCAATGCATGCAAATCATGACGGACAACCACATCCGGCACTTACCCATCGTCAATGACACACAAGTGATGGGATTAATTTCAATTGGTGATGTGGTTCGCGAAATGATTGCCTATCAGAAATCCATGATTGAACAATTACAAAGTTACATCGCTGGGTAGAAACTTAGCAAGGCGAGATGAATGTGGGCGAGTTGCAAAGCAAACGAAGGCCACGGCCTTGGGAATACTAGTAGCTGCGATGCGTTCGGGTAAATCCTAGTAAGAATAATTAGTAACGAGGTTTACCGTAAGCAATCTAGAATACCTAATGAACTAGGAGATACAACAATGAGCAAGCCAAGTGAACCCTTAATAGATGGGGCACCTGTGCGTCGTTTTAAGAATCCAAATTATAAAAATGTTGGCTCAAATCTGGCCGAGCTTAGGCAAAAAATTGATCTAATTGATTCGCAGATTATTGAACTTTTAGCCGAGCGCGCGCTGTGCGTACAAGATGCCACAAGATTTAAAAAAGACGCTTTTCAAGTAGCCGCTCCTGCACGTCAGGCGCAGGTTTTTGAACGCGTTAAGTCACAGGCTGAAGCACACCTAGAAAACTTTCCAAATTTTCCTAACATTGTAGAGACTACTTATCGAACCTTGGTAGCAGGCTTTATTGCATCTGAGCAACTTCTTTTTCAAAAAACAGAGATCATTAAATAATGAATTTATCTAAATCAGCTTTACCTATTCGTGGCGCATTTTTTTTCGCCCTATGCGTGGGATTACTCACACTAGGATCTAGCGCTTGGGCTCAACCAGCTTGGCCAAATAAGCCCATTAAATTGGTAGTTCCTTATGGCCCAGGATCCTCCCCCGATGTGATTGCAAGGATTGTTGCGGAAAAATTATCGCCACAATTGGGACAGCCCGTGATTATTGAAAATCGTGTTGGTGGAGGTGGAAATACGGGTTCAGGGGCAGTGGCAAAGTCAGCAGGTGACGGTTATACATTTTTAATCAGTACCAATGGACCCTTGGTATACAACACTGTTCTGTATAAAAAACTAGGTTATGACCCCTTCACCGAATTGCGTCCCGTGATTTTGGCTGGTGGTCAATCCAATGTTTGCGCAGTCCGCTCCGACTCGGGGATAAATTCACTGAGCGATCTAATACAAGCCATGAAGAAGAACCCTGGAAAGTTCAATTTTTCATCTACTGGCGTTGGCAGTTTGTCACAACTAGGTGTTGAATTACTCAAGGTCAAAACTGATACTTTTGCCGTTCACATCCCCTATGTATCTTCCCCGCTGGCGATAATGGCCATTTTGCAAGGTGATGTGCAGTTTGCCTGCGTTCCTGCGGTGGCTGTAGTGCCCCAAGTAAAAGCAGGCAAGATGCGAGCATTGGCTGTATCAACTGCTAAAAGGAGTCAGTTTTTGCCAGATGTGCCGACCATGAAGGAAGCTGGTTTGAGTGAGATTGAGAGTGTTGCTTGGATGGCAATCATGGCTCCAGCAACAACTCCTAACGAAATTGTGTCGCGTATGAACCAAGAAATCAACAAAGTACTTGCATTACCAGATGTAAAAGAAAAGTTGTTTTTGCAGTACATGGAACCTATCGGCGGTACCGAACTAGATTTGAAGAAATTTATGTCGCAGGAGTTGCAGGTGATGACGCCAGTGATCAAGCGCACTGGCTTGAGTATCGAATGATGGGCAGAAGTTACAGTGATTGAAGTTCAATTCAATACACTAAATGTTTCACAGGAAGAGGTCGATACACAGTTCTCATCTCTTGAGCAGCATGCAGGGATTTATTTCGGTGTAGACGCGGGTATTGAAGGGCTTCATCCCCTTCAAGCAACCTTAATCTCTAAGCCAGCACTCGCTTTTCATTTATACAGCAACGGGATCGTTGTGAAATGCTTGACGCAATGGGGCTCAGCCTTGGTTGCAACAAAGGAAATTACTCTTTGGCAAACTAAATCAGCCAGGGGTGCTGGCCAAACTGTTCAAGAGTCTTTGCGTTTATTCCTAGCTTGTTTCACAACATCTCCAGACTTCATACTAATTGGCGCATTGCCATTTGATGCACACTGTTTAAATTCGCCCACCGACTTTAGTGGTCCTTTGGGCATTGTATTTTTAGGTCAACATCTACTGCGAAGAGATGGCACAGGCAAATGGCGCCAAATTAATTTAAATGTTCGTGAGTTACCTAGCACAGTTCAATCTGATGATCTGACAATTCAGCAGAACCGATCCATTGCATTGAGCTCAACACACGACTCTACGGCAAGCGATCCTCAGGATGACTCCGCCCCCGGTGGATATGCCGAAATGGTAAGTCGTGCCTTAGCAAGACTTAAAGACACTGCGCTGGTATCCCTCACCTTAAGTCAGACTTACCGCCGTCGCGTCAGTATGAAAAGTACTGAAGCTTTTGCAAGACTTCGCAAAACCAACCCAGCACCAGCTTGTTTTTTCTTGAACAATGGCGAAGGATTGCATTTACTTGGAGCTTCTCCTGATTTGCAATTGATTATTCAAGATCGCCAAGTTGTGTCATTGCCTGTTTGCGGCACAGTTGCAAAAAGATCAAGTCCTGTTGGTGAATCACTATCTTTGCAAGATCTTATTAATGAAGAAGTTGATGCCGCTTCACTTGCAGTTTGTAGTGATGCATTGAGAAACGATTTGGCTCCCTTGTGTCTTCCCGGCACATTGCACCTTACTCATCGCCGCAAGCCCATGATGCTGGCTACAGTTGTTCATGCAGTTGATCGTATAAAGGGACAACTGCTGGAATCCTGCGATGCGTGGGATGCAATCTTTGCAACGGCAGCACCTGTGATGGTTACTGGAACGCCAAGGGTGCAAGCACTTGCGGCGATATCGGAGTTTGAAATCAGCTCTCGTGGATGGTATGGTGGATTGGTTGTTCAGGTGGCAAGCAATGGGGACGCTTTAGCGGGGACTTTACTTCGCGCAGCTGCAGTTGAGAACGGCATTGCACAAGTTCGAACTGGTGGCGACCTTATGGCGGACTCGTCACCTGAGCGTGAAGAGCAAGAATCGCGTTTAAAAACTTTATCCCTATGGAGAGCATTTGGTTTAGAACCTTTGGCCCATGTTCAGCCAGCAAGAAAAAGCGTCTCGTACACTCCCCCATCCATTTGCCTAGTCGACTGTCAAGATCCTTTTGGTGCCGCTGTGAGTGACTTCATTTTAGGGTTAGGCATCAGATTAGATACTGCTTCGAAGACTCAACTTAGGGTGGGTTCTTTTCAAGGTAAAAATTGGCCAACTCAAAATTGCATCGCTATGGGTGATGCTGCCTTTTTGTTGCTCAAGAACTCCGGCTTTGATGTTCAAGAAATATTGCCACTCAATGGAAGGTTGACTGTTAACCGGTCACGACATGGGTGTCCAGAAAATATTCCACCTGAATTCGTCACGGTCAAATACGCACAATTTCAAATTCTAAATACTTTACCTCCACCAGGTTGGACAGTTTGGACAGAAGATGAGAACGGTATGGCAAGCACATGGATTCATGCAGATAAAAAATTGGCTTGCTTGTTGTTTCGGGCCGACTCAATGATGTCGGACAAAGGCGCCCAAAATGTTTTTCAGGAAGCCTTGTCTTTTATCTCCCAGTGACTTTGCAAGTTTCTGGCAAAACCAAGCACTTTTAAAATGACGTCCAGATTAAAGTTTGTTCAAGAACCCGCACGAGAAATTCCCATTTTTGGTGAGTATGACGTAGTGGTAGTCGGCGGTGGGCCTGCAGGTATTGCTGCTAGTCACAGTGCAGCCAAGCATGGCGCTCGAGTGCTCTTGGTAGAAAAATACGGATTTTTAGGTGGCATGGGAACAGCTGCTGGTGTTACCAATTTTGCTGGTTTATACGGCATAAAGGATGGCGTCATGCAGCAAGTTGTTCGAGGAGTGGTCGACGAAATTTTTGTCCGATTGAATAAACTTGGCGGACTGAATGAACCTCAGGACGGTATGAAAGGTCGAATTCGAGTTCGCTCTTACGACGTTTCGGCTTATAAATGCGCGGCAGATCAGATGCTAGATGACGCTGGTGTGGAGATTCTTTTTCACGCTTGGGCTGCCCAAGTGGTGATGCACAACGATCGCATCGAAGCTCTTATCGTGGAAACCAAGTCAGGACGTCAGGCTATAAGCGCAAACTGTTTCATTGATTGTTCGGGAGATGCAGATGTGGCCTGCTTCGCAGGTGTACCCTTTGAGGTGGGAGATGGCCTTGGCAGTGGGCTTTTTCCTACAACGATGTTCAGAGTCGGAAACGTAGATTCCAGCCTTGCAATCCCTGCTGTGGGCCCATTTGAAGCAATTAACGATCTTATGGCTTTGGCCCAAAAAAATAAGCCCGGTCGTTATAAGTTCCCAAGAGAGGGAGCCATCTTAAGACCTCAGCAAAATCCAACTGAATGGCGTGTCAATGTGACGCAAATAAAGAATAAGTCTGGCTTAGCGATGGACGCAACCGATGCGTGGCAATTGAGCGCAGGAGAACTCGAGGGTAGAAGGCAGGTCGCTGATTATTTCCATTTTTTGAAATCTGAAATTCCTGGTTTTGCTAATTCAACGATTGTTGAAATTGCTCCGCAAGTGGGTATCAGGGAAAGCAGACGTATAAAGGGTTTGTATGCATTAACTGGGAATGACATATTGAGTTGCGCAAAGTTTGACGACAGCATTGGATGCAACGCATGGCCAATGGAAATGCATACCGCTGGCCACATTGAGTGGCGATTTCCTGAAGTTACAAGCAATTCAAACCAACGTCTTTTTAACGATTTACCTTGGCGAATGATGGTTCCTACAGGAACGCCCAATTTATTGGTGGCGGGAAGGTGTGCGTCTATGACTCACGAGGGCCAGTCAGCTGCGCGCGTTAGCGGAGCCTGTTTTGTTATGGGCCAAGCAGCTGGAACAGCTGCTGCTTATCTTGGAAATGCCGAATCCTTCCAAAATGTTCATTTGCCTTCGCTCAGGCATAAGCTAATCCAAGATGGTTGTTATTTGGACGTTTGAGCTCACTCGCGGCCATGAGAAGACTCCTTTAGACCACTACTTTCCCCAGTGAGTTCATTGACTTAGCTGCTTATTGGTAATTCAAAGTAGTATAGAAGTAGTATGGTTGTGAAATTAAATTTCAACAATTTAAGACCACTTGAAATTCAAATATAGTTTTTTCTAATTGTGCGATTTCTAATTTAATCGCTCTTAGCCTCGACTAAGCCAAATGCGATAACTCCAAGGCGATCATTGAATTGATTTGTAAATGTTTTGATGCATCAGACGAAAACACCAATTGTTTTAAAAAAGCTTTTCGCCCTATCGACGTTGAAACAGTTTGATGCGCGGAAAAATTGATCACCCTCCACTCTTCTGCAAGTGAATTGCCCAATTGAGGACCGAATTTAGTTGTAGCACTGGCCATGACATCGGCTTCATTGAGATAGACATTTAACCAGTCTTGGTCACATTGAAATTTTTTATCTTTAACTAGCTGATGATTTTTTTGAACGAGTGCAAAATCCGATCTCAAAATGGCACACTCTAAAGCTTTACACCAATGGCTTGTCACTTGGTGAGTTAAAAGAAACGGTTGTAACTGCTGCATGGTCTTCGACTCAATATCTGATTCGAATTGATTGACCTTTCCAGGATGGTCAAAATCGTGGGCAATCGCAGAGAGAATGGCACAAGCAATCCATTCTTTATCTAGGTCACCTTGAATTTTCGATTGAATGCATATCAAAACACTTAAAGAAGTTAACACATCCGCAGTATGCAATCTGTTGTGATATTTGGGTTCAGTTTCTACTGAGCTTTGCGAACATTGAAATTCAATGCGCTCAGCAATAGCTTTTGCAGCCAAAAGCATCTGACTTGCATCAGATGGCAAAGTTGTTGTGGATAAATGCAAAAAATCAACACAACGACTCAACAAATAAGGCAGTCCAACCCATCCACTTTGCCATGACTTGCGAAGTACTGCAAATGACTTTTCTAGACAAATACTCCAATCGTCATTTTCAGCCAAAAGGTATTCATTGAAGAGAGACGCCTGCATATGACTTTTCATGAATATTTGATTGCATTATTCATCACTTGTTGCAGCAACAAACCCTCCATGATCACAACAAGTAATGGGGAATAACTGGAAAGCAATTCAACTGCCTCGTCATTCTGGATCATTTTGCAAACAACATCTCCTTTTGCTCGAATTGATGCACCTCGAACACCGCCCTTTAAAATGGCAGCCTCACCAAATGACTGTCCTTGGGGAATTTTTCCAAAGACTTGGTCTGCGCCATTCAGCAGCTCAACTTCGCCTTGCTGCAAAAAATACAGGTGTGTTGCTTGATCTCCAATTTTGCAAATGTATTCGCCATCTGCAAAATTGATTATTTGAAAATTACTCATAGTTCACCTTCTTCGCTTTAGGCTGCTAAATTACGCTTGATGATCGTAACCAGAATAGCTTTTACCTCTGGAGGTAGCACATTCATGATCGCGTCTACTTTGTGAAAAGGAATAATCTTTACCTGTATAGAACTTAATGTCGTTGCAGTGTATCTGGACGGCAAACCGACCATGCCCTCTGACAAACCCAAAACAGAACCTGCGCCCAACTTATAATGCTTTTCACCCTGCTTAACTTGCACCTCACCACTCACAATAAAATAGGCTTCATCGAATTGTTCACCCGCCTTAATTAAGCTCTTTTGCGGAAGAAACATTGTTGTATTCAATAAGTGCGTATTCAGTAAAGCAAGAAAAAGTCGCTCTTCACCCTTTAACTCGCCAGCGCTGATCGCGTCGATTCCTTCTTTAGATTTTAAAAAATTTGTGTCAAATTTAGACAGTTTTTCACTGTCAACTGCGAATAGTAGGTTAAGGTCAGTCATAAGTATGTATACAAAGAGTTAACTTATTTGTGGAGATAAGCATATTTACCTTACCAATCTTACACAAGTGGATTCATTAAAAACGCTTTGCATCGACCAATGAAAATGGTGCATTCTCGATCTTCTTTCAGGTTTGTATTCTGGCGTTAACGTAAGAGGTGAGCATAGGCCCCAATCCTTTGCATTCAATCAGTTCTCTCTCTTCTAAGACAAAATGTTCTTTCAGCAACTCATGAGTGATGGCGCTGACTTGAATTCGCCCATTGCCTGAGGTTGACTCCATGCGACTGGCAGTGTTGACTGTGTTACCCCATAAATCGTATGAGAATTTGGTAAATCCAATGACACCTGCAACAACGGGGCCTGAGTGAATACCGATTCGCATTTGAATTTCTTGTTGATTGGCTTGATTGAATTCGGCCAAGTCCTGATACATACCAAGCGCCATGTCAGCAACAATTTCTGCATGATCGCTGCGAGGAATAGGCAAACCTCCCACAGCCATATAGGCGTCTCCAATTGTTTTGATCTTCTCCAATCCCAGCAACTCAGCACGCTTGTCAAACCTGGAAAAAATATCGTTCAGCAATTTAACCAATTCTGGCGCCGTCTTTTTGGCAGACATCTTGGTGAAGCCTACTAAATCACTGAAAAGCACGGTCACCTCAGGATAGCTTCCAGCAATGTTTTTCTCGCCCTTTTTGAGACGATCGGCAATGGGTTTAGGAAGGATGTTGAGCATCAACTTCTCTGACTTCATTTGCTCTATGTGAAGCATTTCTTTTTCACGCTGCAGCTCTAAAATATGCTCGCGATCAAGATCGCGCAGGCGTTTTTTTTCTAAGGAAGAAAATACACGTGCCCGCAGCAAAACCGCATTGAACGGTTTAGGCAAGTAGTCTTCAGCACCTACTTGAATGCACTCCACGATCCGGTCAAAATCTTCTGCAGAAGAGACAATGATCACTGGCAAATAGCTTAACTCCGGCGTTGACTTGACAACTTTCAAAACGCCCAAGCCATCTAGCTCTGGCATCTCCATGTCGAGCAGCATCAGATCAAAACTCTCCACACGCAATCGCTCAACGGCCTCGTTGCCATCCCCAGCCTCTGAAATATTGGTAATTCCAATGCTGTTCAATTCGCGAATTAGAATCCTTCGCAGCGTTTTGCTGTCGTCCACTACCAGAACTTTCATCGATTTGGTTTGCTCGAGGATTTCAGCAGAGACACCAAAGTTGGAAGCAGGTGGAATGGCGTTAGAGGTGGCGTTTTCAGTCATGTAACTTTCCAGCTTTCTAAGTTAAGCTTTGCTGTAATAAGAAACTCGTTCTAATCGATGCAGTTTGAATGAGGCGTCAAACAAAATCGATTCAGATGCGCCTAACATCAAGTAGCCCCCAGCATCTGAGAGTTGGTCTCTCATTTTGCTAAGCACCATTTGTTTTTTCTCTTGATTGAAATAGATCAAAATATTGCGCATCAGTATCAAATCTGATTTGGGCAATACCTGCCAGGGTTTGATGAGATTGATATTTTCAAATTGAATCATTTTCCGCAAATCGGAATTGACTTGGTAGTGGCCCGATTCAAGACGCGTGAAATGACGACTGATCTGCTCTTGTGTAAGCCCTCTTTGCATCTCTGATCGTGAATAAATGCCTGACCTGGCCTGCGACAGTGCACGCTCAGACAAATCGGTGGCATGAATTTTCACGTCCCAGTCGCTCAGATTCGGAAAACTTTCTCGCAGCAACATGGCCATGCTGTAGGGCTCTTGGCCGGTTGAAGCTGCCGCGCACCAAATGGAGAGTTTATTTGAATCTCGCTTGGCATGGATCAATTGAGGAAGCAAGACATCTTTGATCGCTTGGAAGGGATGCGTGTCCCTGAAGAACATGGTTTCGTGTGTAGCCATTGCTTCAAAAGTGACCCAATGCAGTGGGCAAATTGGTTTGGAAACCAATTCTTTGATCAAACTGACGTGGTCAGTAAACCCATTTTTTTGTGCGATGCTACTCAAGCGAGGCGCCAGAAGATACTCTTTCTCGTTGCCCATGGCGATTCCCGTGTGACCTTCAAGCATCTTGAAGAAGAGCTCAAAGTCGGTGTTTTGCGTGGGCGTGCTGTCTGTGGTCATTTGCGTTGCAGTTGCAACAAAATTTCATTCGGAATTTGAGTCAAGGGCAGAACTTTCTCCGTCAAGTTCTCGTTGACGACTGCGCCTGGCATGCCCCAAATCACGCTGCTTTCTTGATCTTGAGCCCAAATACGTCCACCGGCTTTGACAATTTCCATGGATCCTTTAAGACCGTCATACCCCATACCTGTTAAGACAACACCTAGAACATGGCTTCCATAGGTATTGGCAGCACTTCGAAACAAAACATCAACGGCTGGACGACAAGAATTTTCGGGTGGGTTTTCATTTAATGAAATGTGAATTTTGCTGCCCGACCGCACCACTTCCATGTGCATGCCACCCGGGGCTATGTAGGCATGTCCGGGTAAGGCTTCTTGTCCTTCGATGGCTTCAGTTGCTGGAATGACGCCAATTGCATTGATTCGAGTTGCTAAGTATTCCGTGAATTTAGGGGGCATGTGCTGAACGATGAACATGGGCACGGAAAGAGGCGACTTCCACAACTGAAACAACTCCATCAAGGCGGCGGGGCCCCCCGTTGAAACGCCTATGCAAATAGCCTCGATCCGATCATTCAGACGTTTTTCCCGCAGATTAGGCAAGGACGAGTTTGCTAAGACACTGCTTAACTTGGCCGTCTCGTTTTGAGGCTTGGCCTGGGCTGAACTTGCGCGGTTGATCTTTTGACACAGATCTTTGATCTTGGGCACCAGAATTTCTTCAAGAACTCGAAGCGCCTCTGCCCTGTCTGCCAAGTTGGTCGGCTTTCCAACATAGTCGCTCGCGCCAAGGGTCAGTGCATCGATGGTGGCTTCAGCGCCCCGTTGCGTCAGAGAACTGAACATGATAATAGGCAGGCGTCGGTCAAATAGCCGAATTTCCTTCAAAGCAGTCAGCCCATCCATCTCGGGCATCTCAATGTCCAGTGTCACCAAGTCAGGTTTGATGCGCTTGATGTCTGCAATGGCTTCTAGCCCATTCTCGCTGGTGCCAATGACTTCAATTTCTGGATGCGCTAACAAGGAGGACATGATAATTCTGCGCATGACTGCCGAATCGTCGACAATCAGAACGCGAATTTTTTCTGTGTATTTAAGAGGCTCGTCCTGTGTCATAGTTAAATATAAAAAAGAGCCTGTTAAGCTGTTTTGCTAAGAAAGTTCTAGCCTCAAGAGGTGTGTGATGGATTCGGTATCAGTTGCTCAATGCTTACTTTTTTGAACCGTTGATCCCTTGAATGATTTTTGTGTGATCTAACATCAGCAGCAGTCTGCTAGTGAGTTTGTGCACGCCAAAAACCAACTCGCGCGACATTGCTGGAAAATTGGGGGGAGGCGGCTCGAAGGTGGCGTCTTCAAGGGAAATAATTTCTCCCACACTGTCGACCAAAAGGGCGACCACCATTCCCTTTGACTTTAAAATAATGGCGATCGTTTCTTGCTGGCCAGTTGTGTTGTCCAGTCCCAGTCTTTTGTACATGTCAATGGCGGGTACCAATTGACCTCGCAAGTTGGCAATCCCTCTGACGGTCTCTGGACTCTTGGGAACATGCGTCACGCTTAAGTTTTTATTCAGCTCCAACACTTCCGTGGCGATGATGCCAAAGGAAAATTTTCCTAAAGAAAATGTAAGGTAGTCGCCTGCGTTGTTCATTGGACCATCTTCCAGTCAATGACGGCCACTTCGGATTGTTCGTTGTCTGGGTACACCATGATCTCATTGTCTTGAATCCTGCGCATCCGCAGAATTTCTTGTACATCAATCACATTGATAACCCTGCCGTTGAGAATGACGCAACCTTTGAGTCCGCGTTGCTGTGAGTTGGTTTCTTGCATAATTTGGGGCACTTGAATGATGTCATGCACCTTTCCGACAACCAGCCCCATGGGCAAGCCATTCACATAATGTGCAATCACTGAGAGCGGCTCTTGGCTTTTGACAGGCGTGGGGCTTGCACCGTCAATGTATTCATTCAGTCGCAGCAAATGCATGAGGCCGTTGCCGTATTGGACCACTTCGCGTTTTCCATTTTTTTGAATTTTTTCGACGGTGAAACTTTCTAGCCGGTCCACGCACTCCAAAGGAATGGCGGTGAATTCAAGGCCTGGCAACTCAAACAAGAGCATCGGTATTTGCTCAACAGTCACCTCTGCCGCAATTTGCACTGGGTTCAGTGGGCGGGCTTGGATCTTGGCGACCAAGCCCGAATTATTGGCCATGCCAGCCACATCCAAGATGAGTGCGACGCTGCCATTACCCAAAATGGTTGCGCCTGCAAAATCAGTGCTACCACTGAACAAAGGCCCCAAGGGTTTGACTACAACCTCTTGCATGTTCAAGACCTCATCAACCAACAAACCAAATTGAATGCCACCGGATTGAAGCAAAGCAATGTTAATCACGGCGTCCTTACCGGGGAACTTCTGACTTAAATTCAATTGATGATTCAGCAACAAGAGTGGTGCCAGTTTGTTGCGCAAACGGAAAACGGGCAAGCCATAAAAGTCCTCCAAACCGCTGCTGTCATTGGCCAAGTCCAAGCGCACCATTTCAACGATGCTATTTTGCGGAATGGCATAACGCTCGTTCTCGCATCTGACAAACAAGGCGGGCATCACCGCCAATGTCAGTGGAATTTTCAAACAAATATTGGTCCCTAGGCCCCGAGGACTGTCAATCTCAATGGAGCCACCAATCTTGGCGATGTTGGTCTTCACAACGTCCATGCCAACACCCCTGCCCGACAGGTTGGTAACGACGCTCTTGGTGGAGAACCCTGGCAAAAAGATGTATTCAAGCAACTGAATGTCTGTCAAAGTCAGCGCATGCTCAGCTGTCAAAAGTTTCTTCTCAATGGCTTTTTGACATACCAAGTCAAAATCAATGCCGCCTCCGTCGTCGGCAATCTGAATCACAACCATGCCATTTTCATGACTGGCTTTTAATAGGACTTGTCCCGTCGCTGGTTTGCCCAAGTGTGCCCGTTGCTCAGGGGTTTCAATGCCATGATCAATGCAGTTTCTGATGATGTGGACCAAGGGGTCACGAATGGCATCCAATAAGGTCCGGTCCAATTCAGTGTCTTCACCGTCTTGAACTAAGTTAACTTGCTTTCCACACTCATTGGAGACATCTCGAATTAACCTAGGAAACTTGCTCCAAATTTGAGAGATCGGTTGCATACGGGTCATCATCATCCGCTCTTGCAACTCTTGCGTTAGCAAGTCAATTGTTCGGACTGCACCAGAGAAATGATGGTCGCCAAAATCTGCTGCAAAGGGCAGCAATCGATTGCGAGCCAGCACCATTTCGCTGACCAAGTTCATCAACTTGTCTAGCAAATCCAAATTGACTTTGACGGGCTGGGCAACTTCTTGTGCGGACTCCACCCCCAATTCTTGAGCTGCTGCTGTGGGCGCAGGCGAGGCGCTTTTGGCGGCGGCTGCCGTTGGAGGCTGCGTGGACGGCTGCATAGAGGTTTGTATGGGGGGCAGCGCTGCAGGCGGCGGGCTCGAAGCCGCTTCAGCCACTGGTGTGGCCAGTGCAGGACTTGTTGCCTCTAAAACTGGAGTGGCGGCCTCTTGGACTGGCGCAGCGGGCGGAGGCGGTGTGGCGGCGCTGGTTTCTGAGGGCTCTCTTTCTGCCAAAGCCACACCATTGGCCAGATTGAGCAAATCTTCAATGAGCTGGGCGTTGTCACCTTCAGGCTCCGCATGAGTAGCCTCAATGGCGGCAACAATTTCTCTGACAGAATCCAGAGTGACTAGCAGCAAACTGGTTTTTTGTTTGTCTAGCGCAAGGCTGCCATCGCGAATTTTACCAAGCAAAGTCTCACCCGCGTGGGTGACTTTCTCTAATCTTTTAAAGGCGAAAAACCCACTGCTGCCCTTGAGCGTGTGGATGGCCCTGAAAATATTGCCAACCAGCTTCTTATCGTCAGGCGTCTTCTCAAGCAATACGAAATCCAGATCCAGTTGGTCCAGAATTTCTCTGGCTTCAATGATGAATTCAACCAGAATATCGTCAGTATTGTCCATAAGAGTATCGGATCAGTTTTGCTTATTTTTATAATTTAAATCTAGCAACTGCGCCTTCAAGATCAACGGCAATTTTGGATAAATCAGACGCTGCTTGCTGGGAGTTCGAAGCCCCCTCCGTCGTGCTCTTGGCTGCATCCGCCACTGACTTGATGTTTTTAGCAATCTCCGTGCTGCCAGTTGCCGCTTCAGAAACATTGCGATTAATCTCTGCTGTGGTGGCGGCTTGCTCCTCAACGGCGCTGGCAATGATTCCAGAGATCTCATTCATCTTGTTGATAATGGCGGTGATCTCCTCAATTGAAGCCAAAGCTCCCTTGGCATCCGCCTGCATGACGCTGATGCTTCCGCCAATTTCTTCAGTGGCTTTGGCCGTTTGGCGGGCCAACTCTTTGACCTCGTTGGCCACCACTGCAAAGCCCTTGCCCAACTCGCCCGCGCGTGCCGCTTCAATGGTGGCATTGAGCGCGAGCAAATTAGTTTGTTCTGCAATGCTGGAGATGACCTTCAAGACATTGCCGATTTCCATTGTGCTTTTGCCCAACTTGGACATTGTTTCGTTGGTGCTTTTGGCCACATCAACCGCTTGATTGGCAACGGTTGATGCTTGTACGGTGCTCAGTGAAATCTCACGAATGCTGGCACTCATCTCCTCAATGCCGGTGGCAACCATCTGCGTGTTGCTGCTCATCCTGTCGGCGGCATCGGCCACGACCTTGGCCTGAGCAGATGTTTCTTCTGCATTGGAGCTCATTTGCATACTGACAGCCGCCAATTCTTCGGACGAACTGGCCACCGATGCGGAGTTGGCGCCAATGGCTTTGAATGACTGTTGCAGGTTGGTTTGCAACACTTGAATGGCCTTGGCCATTTCACCTACTTCGTTATTGAGGTTTGTGTTTTCAACGCTCGTGTTGAGTTTGGAGTCAGCCATTTCAAGAATGGTCTTTTGCAGGCTTGCAAGCGGCCGTTTGACGGATTGCAAAACGACATAAACAACGAGAACAGACAAGAGGACAGAAGCACCAAGCATGAGCATCATATATAACTCTATCTGGCTTAATTCAGTCTGGGTCGCCGTGACATTTTTCTTGGCGTTAGTTGCTTTTGTATTGCTGACTACAACTACTGATTCGGCAATATCAGCTAAAAGTGCTCGATATTCTGGGTTATTCAATATTAAAGACACTGCTACTGATGAATCTTTTCCGAGTTCAATTTTTAAAAGTTTGTCTAAATACAATTTATAAAGTTGATCTACTTTGGGAGAAATCGAAGCTAATTTTGCTTTTGTTTCTTTGTTACGTTCTGTGTTTCGGATGGTGAGATCCGCCTCTTTTAAATCTTTCTCTATCACAAGCTTTGCCTTGTTAATGCGTTCAGTAGCTCTCTTAATGCTTTCTGCGTCGTTACTGTAATGGGACAATCCCACTCTATTGACGTCGCGCGCAACATTCTGCACATAGGTTGCTGTTTCATTTAGCAGTTTTACCCCAACCAAGTCCCGTTCGTAGATACCATCAATGGCATCGTGAAGTTTCGCGAATGTCCAAAATGCCGTGACACTCAGCGCAACTGAAAACAAAATGGTGATAGAAAAACCGACTATCAATTTTGTACTGAGATTGAATTTTTCAATAGATTTAAGTGCAAACACGTTAAATTTCCCAAGTAAATATGAAGAGTGAGTGAAATCTGGCTTTCGCAATTGCAACGCCATGTTGACAGCCCGACATTACCTTACTACTTTTTACCAATTTATAAGGTACCAAATAACCTAGATACACGAGGATTAACCCTAGGATTCTGTTTGCAAATTATCTTTATGGTTGGCAATGTTGACTTTATGGAGTGACCTTACTTAATCGACGAAGAAGTTGCCAAGCACCTACAGCAACTGCGCCGGCGATCAGTCCCACCACACCACCAGCCAAGTTACTCAATAGATCCGTAATCCAGCCCATTCCGAGAAACCAATCTTCTACTGC
>Ga0209651_1000261_pt1 | contig 19748 bp, 22 predicted proteins | sample LauGreFBDMM110SN_2_FD_188216 | JGI IMG/M metagenome (GOLD analysis project Ga0209651, IMG submission 188216) | Freshwater lake microbial communities from Lake Michigan, USA - Fa13.BD.MM110.SN (SPAdes) (version 2) | ecosystem: Environmental > Aquatic > Freshwater > Lake | place: Lake Michigan... | reverse complement strand
GCCGTATTGTTAGCCTCTACTGCATACGGTGTGACTCCCACACCAAAAGTAAGCCCTAATCCAACCGCGACTAGCAAACCGGTGGCATCAAAATCTGCAACCGCATCACCGAAATCTTCCAGCACAACTACGTCTTCAAAGAAACCAAGTAAAAAACCTACTAAAAAGAAGATAAAGAAGACTGCTACTCCGATTCCTTCACCACCACCTGAGTGGCCACCAGTTGGATTTACCACCAACAAAGGCATATACGCAAAGATTCCAAGTAGCAAAGAGCTATTAGGGCTTATTTCAGCAAAAGCTGGTTTAGCAGAGTTAGTTAAAAATTGTGAGTTAAATGCTTGTGGCGCAGTAATTGTTGCAGCTGATTACACCTGCAAGTGGTGGGAGATTAAATCTACGGTTTATGGAAATGATCCTACTGATCAGAGCAAAAAAATTGTGCTTGGCAAGCTACGGACCACATCAAAAGAACTTGCACCTAAAGCATATGCAAATATTATTTTAGCTAGCAGTGAACCTCTATTTAACCCTGCAGTTGTAGACCCAAATACTGGTGAGACTATCCCTGGTGCACAGCGACCAGGAATTTCTGTTGGTGGAATTTCAGCAATTTGTCACAAATCCGGTTCAGTCGAAAGCACGACTACTAATACCTATACCCCGGTAAAGTAAGAAAAAAGGAATTAAATGCTAGGTGGAATCAACAATAGTTTGTTTTTGATCTCATTGTCGGGCTTTCTAGTCGTGGCAGTATTGATTGTAATTTTGAAATGGGCCTTTTCAAGTAATAAATCCATAATTGAGAAAAGCAAGAAGATAGGTGCGACTGATCAATATGGATTACTTAAAGTTGCCCATTCGCCAAAAAACCATATTGAGGGTGAAATGCTCCGACAAAAACTACTTGAGGTTGGGATTAAAGCAACGTTGACACAAACTACGGAAGGTCCAAAAATATTAGTTTTTGAAAAAGATCTTAAAATTGCAAGGGCAACTTTAAGCAGTTAGCGATTTGCTCCTGGAACCCATAATTGATCGCCAATTTCCTTATTCGCATAACGAGCTAACACAAATAATAAATCTGATAAGCGGTTTAAATATTTCGCTGTTACTGGATTTACACCACTACCAAAAGAGTGAATCGCATGCCAAGTCGCTCGCTCTGCTCGCCGCGTTACTGTTCGAGCTACATGTAGAAGTGCTGCAGCCGCAGTACCAGATGGCAACACAAATGATCTAAGTGGTGGCAAGTTTTCATTGAATTTATCAATTTGCTTCTCGAGGTAATCAATCTGAGATTCTAAAACTCTAAGCGGCTCATGCTCTGGTTTATCGACCACTGGAGTGCATAGATCAGCACCGACATCAAATAAGTCGTTTTGTACTCGGATTAGTAATGTTTTAATCTCTTCATCTTTCAGATTTCCCATGGCCAACACAACACCAATAGAAGAGTTTGCTTCATCAACGGTGGCATATGCCTCAAGGCGTGGATCATTTTTTGAGGTTCTGCTCATATCCCCAAGTGAGGTTGTGCCATCATCGCCAGTTTTTGTATAGATCCGGGTTAAGTTCACCATGACCTCACCCTACCTTAAGCAATTACAATGGGGAATTATGGATCGGTTGCGAGTAGTCGGGGGTGCCAGATTATCTGGCACAGTTCGAGTTTCTGGAGCAAAAAACTCTGCTCTCAAATTAATGGCTGCCACACTACTTGCCCCTGGCAGATCTACCATCACTAATTTGCCAGCGATTGCTGATGTTGATTACATGGCTGAATTACTAACTCGATTGGGGTGCAAAGTTGAGGTGGATAAGGGTCGCCATGAAGTAAATATTGATGTGCCAGAAAAATTAGGCCACCGGGCTGATTATGATTTAGTAAGAAAGATGCGAGCGTCAATTAATGTTTTGGGTCCGTTGATTGCTAGAGAATTAATTGCTGAGGTTGCACTACCAGGTGGAGATGCAATTGGATCGCGTGGACTCGATTACCACATTAATGGTCTTAAAGATATGGGCGCAGATGTTAACTCTGAACATGGATTTGTTATTGCAAAAGCACCAAAAGGCTTAAAGGGTGCAAATATAGTTTTAGAGTTTCCAAGTGTTGGTGCTACTGAAAATATTATGACTGCTGCCACATTAGCTAATGGAACAACCACAATTGAAAATGCAGCTCGTGAACCAGATGTGGTGGATTTGGGTGAATTTTTAATCTCAATGGGTGCAAAAATATCTGGTCTTGGCACGCACATGATTAAAATTGAGGGCGTAAAAAAATTAAATCCAACTACTCACGCAACTCTGGCAGATCGCATTGTCTCTGGAACCTGGGCATTTGCGGCTGCAATGACTAGAGGTGATATCACAATTGAAAACGGCCGTCCTGACCATCTGGAAATGCCGCTTGATAAATTAGTGGAAGCTGGCGCAGTCATTACCACTACTAAAAATGGATTTAGAGTAAAGATGGATAAGCGTCCTATCGCAGTGGATGTCGCGACACTTCCCTATCCTGGATTTCCAACAGATCTTCAGCCAATGGTAATTACTTTGAATGCTATTGCCGATGGCACATCTTTAGTCACTGAAAATGTTTTCGAAGGTAGATTTATGTTTGTTAATGAACTTCTTAGACTCGGAGCTAAGGTTCAAGTTGATGGTCATCACGCAGCAATCACTGGAATTGATCAATTATCTGCTGCTCCAGTTGCTGCTACTGATATTAGAGCAGGTGCTGGCTTAGTGTTGGCTGCCCTAGTAAGTGATGGGGTGACTATTATTGAGGATGCGTTCCATATCGATCGAGGGTATCCAGATTTTCCCTCACAACTACAGTCGTTAGGTGCAGATGTCAGCAGAATTTAATTTTCCAGACCGCAACTTAGCACTTGAGTTAGTGCGAGTTACCGAAACTGCAGCCGTTGCTGCCTCTGCCTGGGTAGGTAGGGGTGATAAAGATGCCGCTGATGGCGCAGCTGTTGCGGCAATGCGCAAGATGATTAACACCGTTGATATGAATGGTGTAATTGTTATTGGTGAGGGCGAAAAAGATAATGCACCAATGCTTCACAATGGTGAAAAGGTTGGAAATGGTAGTGGACCAAATTGCGATGTTGCAGTTGACCCAATTGATGGCACCACATTAACTTCAAATGGATTAAATGGCGCAGTCAGTGTGATTGCACTAGCTCCCCGCGGCACAATGTTTGATCCAAAGGGTGCTTTTTATATGAACAAAATTGTGACTGGGCCTGAGGCAGCAGCTGTTATTGATATTACTGCTCCTGCGGGTGAGAATGTTCGAAAGGTCGCAAAAGCAAAAGGTGTAGATGTAAGTGACATTACAGTTATTGTTTTGGATAGACCAAGGCACGCTGATTTACTAAAAGAGTTACGCAAAGCTGGAGCACGTATCAGATTAATTAAAGATGGCGATGTTGCTGCTGCAATTGAAACTACTCGGCTTGGTACTGGAATTGATATTTTGATGGGAATTGGTGGCACACCTGAAGGAGTAGTAACAGCGGCTGCTATGCGAGCATTGGGTGGAGTAATTCAAGGTCAATTAGTACCGCAAAGTGAGAGTGAGAAAGCATCAGCAAAAGATGCCGGCCATGACCTATCTAAAATTTACACAACAAGTGATTTAGTTGCCTCTGATGATGTTTTCTTTTCTGCCACTGGAATTACAGATGGAGAGTTACTCAGAGGAGTTCGGCACACTGCATTCGGTGCGATTAGTCATTCTTTAGTGGTAAGAGGCCACTCTAAAACTGTAAGAATTATTGAGACTGAGCACCGCTACAACTAATTTTTAACTGCTTCTGCCTCACCTAAAATTGAAACTCTATTTTTTGAAACTGAGATAAAACCACCGTTAATAACAAAATCATTTACCGAACCATCAGCAGCTTTTATTGAAACCGTGCCATCGGCTAGTACCCCAAGAAGTGGTGCGTGATCTGAAAGAATTCCAAGATCACCTTCAAGTGTGCGGGCTAAAACCATCTTTGCCTCACCGCTCCACACCCGCTTCTCTGGGGTAACAACCTCAACTTTTAGCATGGGTTATGACTTCGCCAACTCTGCTGCTCTTCGTTCAACATCATCAAGGCCACCGCACATGAAGAATGCTTGCTCAGGTACATGGTCATACTTACCATCAGCGAGCGCTTCAAATGCTGCGATTGTTTCAGTTAGTGGCACAAATGAACCATCAAGACCAGTAAAGACCTTGGCCACGAAGGTATTTTGTGACAAGAATCTTTGAATACGGCGAGCTCTGCCTACCAGGATTCGATCCTCTTCAGATAATTCGTCAATACCCAAGATTGCAATGATGTCTTGCAGATCTTTGTAACGCTGCAGAATTTGCTTAATTCGGTTTGCAACTTTGAAGTGGTGCTCACCAATATAACGCGGATCCAAAATACGAGAGGTTGAATCAAGTGGATCAACCGCAGGATAAATACCAAGCTCAGAGATTGGACGAGACAACACTGTGGTTGCATCCAAGTGAGCAAAGGTTGTGTGTGGTGCTGGATCGGTGATGTCATCAGCTGGAACATAAATCGCCTGCATCGAGGTAATTGAGTGACCACGAGTTGAGGTAATTCGCTCCTGCAACTGACCCATCTCATCAGCCAGAGTTGGTTGGTAACCAACTGCAGATGGCATACGACCAAGGAGAGTTGATACTTCAGAACCTGCTTGGGTAAAGCGGAAGATGTTGTCAATAAATAACAACACATCCTGCTTTTGCACATCGCGGAAGTACTCAGCCATCGTAAGAGCAGATAGTGCGACTCGAAGGCGTGTGCCAGGTGGCTCATCCATCTGTCCAAAGACCAACGCGGTCTTATTAATAACACCAGTTTCAGTCATTTCCAAGAACAAGTCATTACCCTCACGAGTACGCTCACCAACTCCTGCGAACACAGAAACACCACCAAAGTTTTCAGCTACTCGATAAATCATCTCTTGGATAAGTACAGTCTTACCAACACCAGCGCCACCAAATAATCCAATCTTTCCACCCTTTACATAGGGGGTGAGAAGATCAATAACTTTGATTCCAGTTTCAAACATCTCTGTCTTTGATTCAAGTTGATCAAATGCTGGAGCGGTTCGGTGGATTGGCCATCGCTCTTTGATATCCAAAGAAGAGGTCGGTACATCTAGTGATTCACCCAAGGTATTAAATACATGTCCTTTAGTTACATCTCCAACTGGAACTGAGATCGCACTTCCAGTATCGGTAACTGTTGAACCACGAACCATGCCGTCAGTAGGTTGCATGGAGATGGCGCGTACTAAGTTGTCACCAATGTGTTGGGCGACCTCAAGTGTTAATTTCTTGGTCTCACCCCCCAATGTGACATCAATATTTAGTGCATTAAAGATGGATGGCATTGCATCGGCTGGAAATTCAATATCCACTACCGGTCCAATTACACGGGCAACTCTTCCAGTTGCTGATTTAACTGACATTATTCACTCCCTGTGCTAGCTGAAGCGAGCGCATCTGCGCCGCCTACGATTTCACTGATCTCTTGGGTAATTTCGGCTTGACGAGCCGCGTTTGCAAGTCGAGTTAACGACTTTATTAATTCATCAGCGTTGTCAGTTGCTGATTTCATAGCACGACGCCTTGCTGCATGCTCACTGGCTGCAGATTGCAACATCGCATTAAATACTCGAGCCTGAATGTAGCGAGGTAGTAATGCATTTAGCACCTCACCAGCATTAGGTTCGAATTCATACATCGGCAAAATTACTGCCGGCCCAGTTGATTCAACCACCTCAAGCGGCAACATTCGTTTTGCATCAGGTGTTTGAGTAATCATTGATTTAAATTCGGTATAAATAATATGCAGTTCATCCACGCCATTTGTATCAACTTGTGCATCTGCAATAAATGCACTGATCAATGCATCTGATACCTCTTTGGCTTTGGCATATGTTGGATTATCAGAAAAACCACTCCAGGAGGCGGTAATTTTTCGATTTCTAAATTTATAGAAGTTAATTCCCTTCCGGCCTACTAAGTATGGATTAACCTCAAGTCCTCTTGATTGCAAGAGTGCGATTAATTGATCACCCTCTTTAATTGCTGCATTTGAGTACGCACCTGCCATACCGCGGTCTGCAGTAATAATTAATACCGCAGCTCGTTTGGGATTAGCAGAGGCAGTAGTTAATGGATGGTTGGTACTAGATAAGGATGCAACAGCTGAGACAGCCCGAGTTAACTCGTTGGCATAAGGAGATGAGGCAGCAACTTTTTGTTGCGCCTTAACAATTCGAGAAGCTGAGATTAGCTCCATCGCCTTGGTTATCTTCTTAGTCGCCTTTACCGAACGCATTCTGCGTCGATAAATTCGAAGTTGGGCACCCATTTGCTTAGCTCTCTTTTCTTATCGCTTTATCGCCGGAACTTGACGAGTGATTTGTTCATTATCAACACCTTCTAAGGCATCAGATTTTTTCTCATTTACAGCTGGTGCAACTGATGACTTGAATTGAGTTTTAAATGTGGTGATCGCCTCTTCCAATGATTTAACAGTGTCATCGGTTAATTCACGTGTTTTTGAAATTACATCAAAGATTTCCTTGCGCTCTCTGGCAATGAAATCTAAGAACTCAGCTTCGAAGCGACGAATATCAACAACTGGAACTGAATCTAGCTTTCCAGTGGTTCCAGCCCAGATAGATGCAACTTGTCGCTCTACTGAAAATGGTGAGTACTGGCCTTGCTTTAATAGCTCAACCATTCGCGCACCTCGTTCAAGCTGTGCCTTGGAGGCAGCATCTAGATCTGAACCAAAAGCTGCGAAAGCTTCAAGCTCTCGGTATTGAGCAAGATCTAGGCGAAGACGTCCGGCAATCTTCTTAATCGCCTTTGTTTGTGCAGATCCACCAACACGAGATACCGAAATACCAACGTTAATTGCTGGACGAACACCTGCGTTAAACAAATCAGTCTCAAGGAAGCACTGACCATCGGTAATAGAGATAACGTTGGTAGGAATAAATGCTGAAACGTCATTTCCTTTAGTTTCAATGATTGGCAAACCAGTCATAGAGCCGCCGCCTAACTCATCAGATAATTTGGCGCATCGCTCTAATAGACGTGAGTGTAAATAGAAAACATCTCCTGGATATGCCTCGCGGCCCGGTGGACGGCGCAGCAACAGCGATACTGAACGATAAGCCTCTGCTTGCTTGGATAGGTCATCAAAAATAATTAAAACATGTTGGCCCTTATACATCCAGTGTTGACCAATTGATGAACCGGTATAGGGAGCTAAGTATTTAAATCCTGCTGGATCAGATGCAGGAGCTGCCACAATTGTTGTGTAAGCCATAGCACCTGCTGCTTCAAGAGAACCTTTAACAGAGGCAATAGTTGAACCTTTTTGTCCAATAGCAACATAAATACATTTAACCTGCTTCTTTGGATCCCCACTCTTCCAGTTCTCCAATTGGTTAATAATTGTGTCAACTGCAATCGCAGTTTTACCAGTCTGGCGATCACCAATAATTAATTGGCGCTGACCACGGCCGATCGCAGTCATCGCGTCAATTGCTTTAATACCAGTTTGCATTGGCTCTTTAACTGGTTGTCTTTGCACTACAGATGGTGCTTGAATTTCAAGGGCGCGAGTTGTTTCAGCTTTTATTTCACCCTTGCCATCAATTGGTCTGCCTAATGCATCAACTACGCGACCTAAGAAGCCATCACCAACTGGGACAGAGAGAATTTCACCAGTTCGACGAACTGGTGTGCCTTCTTCAATTCCGGTGAACTCACCCAAAATAACTACACCAATTTCGCGCACATCTAAGTTCAGCGCTAGTCCTAATGTGCCATTTTCAAACTTTAATAATTCATTTGTCATGGTAGATGGCAAACCTTCAACCCGAGCGATGCCATCACCTGCCTCAGTTACTGAGCCAATTTCATCCTTTACAGCAGCACCTGGTTTGTATGCAGCGACATGTTTTGCCAGTGCATCCCGAATCTCTTCGGGGCGGATAGTAACTTCGGCCATCTTTTTCTCTCTTCTCTCTTTAAATAACAGATGCTGTTGGCATCTGTTAAAGCTAACTTACGAGCGCTCTGCCCGCTTCTGCTAAACGATTAACGATGGTGCCATCAATAACATCATCGGCATATCTAATAGATATGCCACCTAAAACCTTTGGATCAATCTCAAGATTGATATGAACATCTCTACCCATTTGCTTAGAAAGGGCGGCATTTAACTTATTTAACTGGGCATCACTTAACTCAACTGCGCTTTTAACATGAGCAACTAATCGATCTTTTCGAGTTGAAACATAATGTGAGTAGGCAGCTAATGTGGCATCGATACTACGTCCTCTGCGAAGTGAAACTACTTTGACAAGTAAGTTAAGAGTTGAGTTTGCATACTTACCTTTAACTATGCTCTCAAGCAGTGTTACTTTGCCCAGATCGGTATCGGCTGAGGTATTTAGTGCTTGGCGAAGCTCAGGATTTGCGCGAAGTACTCTGGCAAAATCAAATAGTTGGTTTTCAACTTTTTCTAACTCACCATTCTTATCTGCAGCAGCGGCTTCTGCCTCTACAGCTAGATTTTCAATTGCATCTGCAATCTCACCTGGGCTTGACCATCTAAGTGAGGCAGCGCTGGCAAGGAGAGATTGTGCTGGGGAGCTGATATTTTTTCCAAACAAGTTAGAGATTAATTCAGCTTTAGCACCAGCATCACGGGAGTTATCGGTAAGAGCACGTCTGACACCAATTGAGGTGCTTAACACTGAAAGAATAATAAATAAATCACTGGCAAATACGGCCGCATCATTAGCTGATTGTTTATCAACAACCTGTGCCAATGATTTACGCAGAGTTAGAACTGATGCTCTGCTGGAGCCGCCTAATACCTTCATGATTATTTACTCTTCTCCAGATCTGCAATAAAGCGGTCAACAATTCGAGATTGACGGACCTGGTCATCTAACGCTTCTCCGACAATCTTTCCGGCTAACTCAGTTGCAAGAGCGCCAACCTCATTACGAAGTGAGGTCACTGCTTGCTGACGCTCGGCTTCAATTGCAGCTGTTGCAGCCGCAGTAATTCTTGCCGCCTCTTCTGCTGCTTTACTCCGCAAATCTTCGATGATTGCCGCACCTTGCACTCTGGCATCTTCACGGATTTTTTGTGCTTCACCGCGTGCCTCGTTTAATTGGCTTGTGTACTGCGCAAGTGCGCGCTCTGCTTCTATTTGAGCACGCTCAGCTTTTTCCATACCACCTTGAATTGCTTCGGTGCGAGCTGTAAATGCTTTTTCAAACATTGGCACAACTTTGGAACGCAGAACTAGGAACAATAAGGAGAATGCAATAAAACCAACGATTAATTCTGCGGTATGCGGAATTAATGGGTTAACACCCTCTACTGCTGCCCAGTTACTAGAACTCTTTGAAGACATTACTTATCAATCCTTAGTTTTATTAGAGAACGAAAGCTAGTACTAGACCAAAGAGCGCTAGCGCTTCTGCTAGTGCAAAGCCTAGAAATGCGATCGGCTGCAGAACTGAACGTGCCTCTGGTTGGCGTGCAACACCGCTGATGTAAGCAGCGAAGATCATGCCAGTTGCGATTGCAGGTCCGATTGCAGATAGGCCATAACCGACCAGGTTGAGTGTGCCTGTCATTTTCTTTTCCTTCTTTCTTAGTTGGTGGTTTTGTTTATTTTTTTCTTTTAGTGCTCATCCGCTAACGCACCCGCTATATAGAGGGCGGTCAACAGGGTAAAGATATATGCCTGCAGGCACTGGACCATAAATTCGAAAAATGTCAGCGCAATTCCGAAGGCAAAAGCAAATGGTGATACTAATTTCAAGCCAATTACCCCCTGCAATAGGTGCTCTCCACCCAGGATGAAAACAAGGAGCAGAAGGTGGCCGGCAAACATATTTGCAAATAACCGCAGTGAAAGAGTTAGCGGCCTGACCAAGAAATAGGTAGCCACTTCAATTGGCGTAAGCAAAATATAGACCGGCTTTGGAACTCCCGGCATGAACATAATTTCTTTTAGATAGGCAATTAATCCTTTATGTTTAATTGCTACATAATGGAAAATAACAAAGGTAAACATTGCTAATACATAAGGAAAGCTGACTCGAGACATTGTTGGAAACTGTAGAAATGGAATAATTCCAAATAAATTATTGGTTAAGATGAAAGTAAAGAGTGTAAATAGGTACGGCACGAATCGCATAAATTCATGACCAATTACATCTCGAGCCAGATCATTTCTAACAAAGCCATAAACGGATTCACCCGCAAATTGCAGTTTTGATGGAACTATTGCAGCTTTTCTTGAAGCAAGAATAAAGAACACTGAAATTAAAATTACGGAGAAGAAAACTAAAAAGACTGGTTTGGTGGTAAATGGGTTGTCAGCAAAAACTGGTGGTAATTCAAAGTCGGCTGTACTCGGCGGCTTGAAGCCATCCTCACTTGCTAACCGTACGCCCACGTAAATCTCCAAAATGTTAATCACTTAACCTGCAGGGTATTTCTTGCTACTTCAAATTCTGCTATAGCCACCTGGGGATTGCGGCTACGGGCGAAACCCTATTAGGTAAGTCAGATTAATGTGAAATTTATCCAGGTGAAAATCCCAAACCTTGCGGTTTTAGTGATCTTAATCCCGCCCAAAGCGTAGCCAGACTAAATATATGGATGAGCCAGCACCTAGCAACATCCCCACCAGCACCAAATACGTAGTTCCCAGCCATCTATCTAGACCCCAACCAATCCCACCCCAAATCATTAGTCCAGATAGCAAGTAACCCACAATCGACCACAACGCATTTTCTTCATTTTGAGAATTATTAATGTCGTCGTTGTTAGATTTTGATCTACTCATTACTTTCTTCCTTCCCACTTGGTAGCGGTAATTGAGATCGCAACTTTAAGAAGCTAGAAATCTCACCAGATAACCACGCCATGGTAATCAAAATAGCACAAATGGCAAAACTGCCTCGGTCAACTGTACTTCGATCTGTGTATTTTGTTACCAAAAATAGGAAAACTCCCATCAATATCACTTTGGCAAAGTAGGAGAACATCGCAAGTGCCATAGTAATCATTGGATCTAAATCACGAGAGATCCGTGCAACTAAAAGATGTACGCTAAAAAATATCAGCACAGTAAAAGATGCTAATACCGCACCCACTAAACCAGATTTTCCATTAATAAATCCAATAACAATTATTAGAATTACTGCAGTAATTGATGCTGGGACAATTGCTCCCTTCCAAAGTTTGGAATCGCTCATACTAGATTTTTTCTCTGACTCTAGATCTACTAATTACCCAAAATGACAACAAAAATATTCCCGCTCCAGATAAAATTGCAATCCAAAGTGGAATAAATGCAGCTAACACAGTAGGTAGTGCAAACATGCTTGTCCAAAGATATAAAACAATTGTTGCTCGCTGTTGTGTTAATCCAAATCGCATTATGCGGTGATGTAGATGTTCACGGTCAGCCGTAAAGGGTGAGCGACCAGCTTTAATTCTTCGTAATATTGCCATTGCAAAATCAAGTAATGGAATTGCAAGAATCGTAAAAGGTAGCATCAATGGTAGTAATGCAGTTCCACTATTTCCTTCAGTAATTGCTGAGGCATCGACTTGACCAGTAAGGGTGATGGCAGATGCGCTGATTAGTAATCCTAAAAACATGGCACCAGAATCTCCCATAAATATTTGCGCTGGATGAAAATTATGTGGCAAAAAGCCAAGGCACAGGCCAATAACCACCGCAGTAATAAGTGATGGGGCACCTGCGCGATTTAGTCCATTAATTACCGCAAGTAGATAGGAGAATGCAAAGAAAGATGCCGCACAAATCATAACAATTCCAGTTGCCAAGCCATCAAGCCCGTCAACGAAATTAATTGCATTAATTACTACCATGACAAACAAAACAGTTAGTACCTGACCAATATTTGTTGGCAAAGTAGTTATTCCATTTATTGGTAACCACAGTATTTGTACCCCGTATATCAACAATATTCCAGCGGCCAGTGCTTGACCGGCAAATTTTGTGATTGGATCTAAATCAAACCGATCATCAATCATGCCAAGCAATAAAATAAAAGTACCACTTAAAAAAATACCAGTGGCATCACTGCCAAAAGACTTGTGGATTAATGGTAGATAATTAACAATTACTAAGGTAAGCGCCATTGCTAACCACATTGCCAATCCTCCCCAGCGGGGAGTGGGTTGTAGGTGGATATCTCGGGCACGGATTGCAGTTACGGCGCCGGCCTTAATCGCAAGATCTCTTACGATCGGGGTAATTAAATAGGTGATTAGTGCTGCAAGTAATATGGTTACTAAATACTCACGCATTGCTTTGGGTGATTAATTTTTTGGTTCAGGATAGACCGGGAATTGATTAGTTAATTGGTGAACTTCGGCTCTAATTGCCTTAGCTTTGCCTTCATTCTCACCCTCTTTTATGGCTCGTGCAATAAATGATGCTATTTGTTTCATTTCATTTTTGCCCATACCTTGAGTTGTAGTTGCAGCTGTTCCAACTCTTATTCCGCTGGTAACTGCTGGGGTTTGCGGATCATATGGAATGGCATTTTTATTAAGGGTGATACCGGAGAGCCCACATCTTTCATCGGCAACCTTTCCAGTTACACCTGTAGAACGAATATCAATTAAAGCAAGATGGGTTTGAGTACCACCTGAGACCGCACGCATTCCCTCATTTTCTAAACTCTTTGCAAGCTCTTGGCAATTTTCAATAACTTTTTTAGCGTAACTTTGATATTCAGCTGTTGCGCACTCTTTTAAAACAATTGCCTTGCCAGCAACTGCGCTCATAATTGGACCACCCTGCGTGCCCGGAAATATTGCTTTATCGATGGCAGCTGCATGCTTTTCTTTCGACAAAATCATGCCACCCCTTGGACCGCGAAGTACCTTGTGGGTTGTAAATGAGACCACATCTGCATATGGCACAGGCGATGGAATCGCTTTACCGGCAACTAAGCCAATAAAGTGAGCAGCATCCACCCACATAATTGCACCAACTTCATCACAAATCTGTCGAACTTTTTCAAAATCAACCAAACTGGGATAAGCGGTAGCACCTGAACAAATCATTTTTGGTTTGTGTTCCAGCGCAAGATCTCGTAACTGATCGTAATCAATTAATTCATTATCTTGGCGCACGCCATATGAAACAACATTGAACCACTTACCAGAAAAATTAACCTTTGAACCATGGGTTAAGTGACCACCATGTGGCAACGACATTGCCAAAACTGTGTCACCTGGCTTAGTGAATGCTAGATAAACAGCGACATTGGCACTTGCTCCTGAATGGGGTTGTAGATTTGCATGCTCTGCGCCAAACAGTTTTTTTGCACGATCAATTCCAATTGCTTCAACCTTATCCACCTCTTCACAGCCACCGTAATATCGCTTGCCTGGATATCCTTCAGCATATTTATTTGAAAGTGTTGAGCCCATGGCCGCAAGTACTGCTGATGAAGTGAAGTTTTCACTAGCAATTAACTGCACATCTTGGCGTTGACGCACAAGCTCTGAAATTACAACTGCGGCGATCTCAGGATCCTGTTTTTCTAATGAATTGAAATCTGGACCATAGTATTTTTCAAAGCGGGACATACGCTAAGCCTAAAGGTTTGGGGTAGAAATTGTTGGAATCAGTGGCAGTAATTGCTCAATACCTATCGCACCTATTCGCTTAAGTGTGATCTCTTTCTCAGAAAACTCTAGCCAGGTAGATAGTTCGCCTTTGTTTAAAGTACCCTCATTAAACACTGCGCTGATATCACTTTCATAAACTGGCAGATTAGCTAAATCTAAAATTGTTTCAGAACCAATTAATGCAGCGGATGAGATTGCAAGTGGTCCTGACTGCTGCAAAATAGCATTTATAAATTTTCGATTGGGGACACGAATATTTACTTTTCCTAATCGTCTTTCATCCCCTAGATTCCAAGTTAAGCCAGGTTGTGCTCTGACCGTAACTGAAAGCAATCCTGGCCAAAATTTATCTAATATCTCCTGTTGTTGAATAGTTAATGTGGGAGTAATTCCTAACGCAACTTTGCTTTCTGCAATAAAAACTTGCAGAGCCACACCACCGGGATTTCCTCTTAAAATGTGAATAGCAGTAACTGCCTCTTTATCAAAGGCATTTGCAAGATAGACATAACCATGTTCAGCAGCTGCAACTATGACCTCACCAGCTCTTAGATAACGAAGGGCGGCCTCAACTGCATCATTAAATTCAACATCACTTGGATTTTTTAAGTTAAACCGCTCAGCCATTTCGTTCCTATCGCCTGATTGCGCTGGTAAATCTATCGCGACCATTGAGGTCAGCGTGAGTTTGAGCAGGTAAGAAATCTTGAGCCAAGATTTTTCTAATTAGTTCACCCTGCTTTTCATGATGTTCAATTATGAAAAAGCCACCAGATTTTAATAATCGCTGTGCTGCTTGGATAAATTGCTGTGGAATCTGCATTCCATCTACTGGACCACCACGCAAAGCAATCGCTGGTTCATATCTCTCCACCTCCAGCGGCAACTTTTCATGATCAGGTATGTATGGTGGATTAGCAACAACTAAATCAGCTTTTACCTCAGGGAGTGCAGTGGTGACATCATCAATTACCACCCTGATTGGTAAATCATATTTTGCTATATTTTTATTTAACCAGAGTGCAGCTTCTGGTGATTTTTCTACTGCAACCACCGTAACTTTTAAGCCTTTCAATAAGGCCTCGGATGCAATCGCAATACTTATCGCACCACTTCCAGCACCTAAATCGATCACACTCTTTGGCAGATCCTTATCACTTGATGAATTGAGAACACCAATTACCCGATCAACAATTAGTTCAGTTTCGGGTCTTGGAATTAAAACTCCCTCACCTACCGCTAAATCTAAGTATCTAAATGGGGCACTTGCAGTTATGTATTGAACAGGTCTGCCTAACAAGCGCTGTTGAATTAATTCATTGTATTCTGCAGATATTTTTTCTCGCTCATCCTCAGGCAGCTCTATAAGTTGACTATGAATTTGTTTTCTAGAAACCCCAAGTAAGTGTGCTAGCAATAACTCAGCATCTACTAGTGCAATTTGATTCTTTTCAAATTGTGAAAATGCTGCTCTTAACAGCTCTTTCAAGAGTTACCTGCTGATAATCTTGCAGTTCTATCTGCGTCAATTAATGATTGAATTACCGCTTCCAAATCTCCATCCATGACTGAATTTAAATTATTTGCCTTGTAATTCACTCTGTGATCACTTAGACGGTTCTCTGGAAAGTTATAGGTTCTAATTCGTTCACTTCGATCAACAGTTCTCACTTGATTCTTACGTTCTACCGATGCAATTCGATCTGCCTCTTCCTGGGCTGCTGCCAGCATACGTGCTCTTAAAATACGAAGGGCTGATTCCTTATTTTGTAGTTGGCTTTTTTCGTTTTGGCAGGAAACTACGATTCCAGTTGGAATATGGGTAATTCTCACCGCAGAGTCTGTGGTGTTAACGCTTTGACCCCCTGGACCAGATGAGCGATAAACATCAATTCGTAAATCATTCGTATTAATATCCACATCAATCTCTTCAGCCTCTGGAAGTATTAAAACTCCAGCTGCTGAGGTGTGGATTCTTCCCTGTGATTCTGTCTCTGGCACTCGTTGTACTCGATGTACACCACCTTCAAACTTTAATTTTGCGTATGGAGTCTGTCCAGGCTTAGCAACTCCTTTAGATTTAATCGCAATAGACATATCTTTATAGCCACCCATATCACTTGGAGTGGTATCGATAACCTCTACCTTCCAACCCTGCTTTTCAGCAAAGCGTGAATACATTCGAAATAAATCACCAGCAAAAATCGCAGACTCATCACCGCCGGCGCCAGCTTTGATCTCCATAATCACATCACGATCATCATTAGCATCTCGAGGTAATAGCAGCTCCTCTAAAGTTGCCGCAGCGGCATCCTTGGTGCTTTCTAGGCCAGTAAGTTCAGATGCAAAAGTAGAGTCGACTTCTGCCAGCTCTTTACCAGCATTCAAATCATCTTCGGCAAGTTTGTATGCCCGATAGCCGGCAATCACTGGACCAAGTTGAGCGTAGCGTTTACCCAGAGATCTAGCCTTATTTTGATCAGCGTGAATTGCAGGGTCTGCCATTTGCGCCTCTAAAGATTCATACTCAGCTAATAGTTCATTAACTTTTGCAAACCGTTCCATTGCATCCTCCTTTCATTAATATTTTCTTTGTTCTAATAAAAAAAGAGAGCACATCACATCTTTCGATGTCGATGTACTCTCTAAAGTAAAACTACTTAGGGTTGGACTTATTCGCCTTTGCTGCTCGCTCCTGGAACTTGGCAATTCGCCCGCCAGTATCAAGAATTCTTTGAGTGCCTGTATAGAAGGGATGGCTATAGCTACTTACTTCAACCTCAATAACTGGCACAGTCTGTCCTTGAATTTCAACAGTTTTTAAACCTGGCTTATTAACTAAAGTTGATTTAGTTAAAAAAATGTCGCCGGTGCTGTAATCTCTAAAAGCAACCGGACCATACTCTGGATGAATCTCTTTCTTCATATTTCTCCTTGATTTTTACTGGATCAAATTCACTCTGATGAGAGAACTTGTGAACCAGTAGGACTAGTGAAGTACTAGAGGGGATAAGAATAACCTTTGATTTGACTGGGTCAAAATTTAAGCGTTAATTAAGCGTCAGCACTCTCGCGAGCAGCCGAGCCGTTAGCTCCTGGCGTATCGCCACCAGTTGTTGTCTTTTGAATTTGCAGTAGGAACTCAACATTAGATTTAGTTCCCTTCATCTTCTCTAGCAACAATTCAAGTGCTTGCTGCGGCTCAAGTGCATGTAGCACTCTACGCAAACGCCAAACAATGCCTAACTCCTCAGTTCCCATCAGAATCTCTTCTTTACGGGTACCAGATGCAACCACATCAACTGCTGGGAAAATACGCTTATCTGCAAACTTACGGTTGAGGATAAGCTCCATATTTCCAGTGCCTTTGAACTCTTCAAAAATAACCTCATCCATTTTTGATCCAGTATCAATTAATGCGGTAGCCAAAATAGTTAGTGAACCACCGTTTTCAATATTTCGAGCTGCACCAAAGAATTTCTTTGGTGGATAAAGAGCTGCTGAATCAACGCCGCCAGAGAGAATTCGACCCGAAGCTGGGGCAGCGATGTTGTAAGCACGACCAAGACGAGTAATTGAATCAAGCAATACAACTACGTCATGACCTAACTCAACTAATCTTTTTGCGCGCTCTATTGCAAGCTCTGCAACTGTGGTGTGATCATCAGCTGGTCGATCAAAGGTAGAAGCAATTACCTCACCCTTTACTGACCGTTGCATATCAGTAACCTCTTCAGGACGCTCATCAACTAGAACTACCATTAAGTGACACTCTGGGTTGTTGGTCGTGATTGCATTTGCAATTGCTTGTAACACCATAGTTTTACCAGCTTTAGGTGGGGAAACAATTAATCCACGTTGTCCCTTACCAATTGGTGAAATTAAATCAATAATTCTCGTGGTCAAAACATTTGGCTCAGTTTCAAGGCGTAGTCGCTCTTGTGGATATAGCGGTACTAACTTAGAGAATTCCACGCGCTCCTTGGTATTTTCTGGCTCTGTGCCATTAATAGTTTCAACTCTTACGAGGGCATTAAATTTTGCACGCTGCTCACCCTCACGAGGTTCACGAACAGATCCAGTGATTACATCACCTTTACGCAAACTATATTTTCTTACTTGTTGCAGTGAAACGTAAACATCATTTGGGGTAGGTAAATATCCACCAGTTCTGATAAATGCAAAGCTATCTAAAATATCTAGCAAACCGCCAACTGGAAGCAGAACATCATCTGGACCAATTACGATCTCGCGCTCTTCGCGATGACCACGGTCACGATTGCGATCACGGTTTCTATCCCGACCACGATCCCTGCGGTTATTGTCACGATTTCCAAAGCGGCGATTGTTATCACCACGATCTGAATTACTGTATCCACTTGCTGAATTATCACTTGAATTATTTGGTGCGTTATCAACGCCAGCATTATCTTCTGCGCTGTCAGCATTATTATTTCTATTATTTCGATTGTTCTGTCGTTCCATACGACGAGCCTCTCGTTCATTTTTAGCGGCATCGCGATTCGCGGCCTGCAGATCGCCAATAGATTGGACTAACTCTGCTTTTTTAAGTGTGGTGGCATTTTCAATACCTAATGCGGCGGCGGTCTTTTTTAGATCCCCAACTGCCATATCCACTAACTCAACCGCGTCTGTGCGATTGGTTGATTTTTTTTCTACCATCTATTTATTGCCATTCTTTCTTTGTATTTTTATTACCCGTATAAGGGTGATCCCGCAAAAAGTCGTTTTATTTTTAGGGATTTTTGGTTACTTTGACTGTCGCACTTTCCGACAGGGATAAAGATAGCACATCAATGGGAGATGTGAAAAATCCGCTATTGCGCCCCTGTTTTTGCAATAGCCAACTTCATTGCGGTGAATCCTGAGGCCACAGATTCCAATTGATCAATCTCATCCTCAGCCCCTGAATAAAGCACCATAACAGAAGGACCTGCGCCAGAGACAACTGCAGCTAAACCAGCTCCCCTTAACTTTTCTACCAATGCAATCGTCTTTGGCATCGCTTGTGCGCGATACTTCTGATGCAATAAATCTTCGGTTGCGATAAATAATAAATCTGGCCGCTCAGCAAGTGCGTGCACAAGCAGTGCGGTGCGGGATGAATTTAGGACGGCATCTTGGTGTGGAATGATTTCTGGTAATAGCTTTCGAGCCTTTGCAGTTGCTAATTGATTATTCGGTACAAGCAGCAACGCCTTGATTCGATCATCAACTCTTAAACTGACTGCCCTGCCGATATTTTTTGTATCCCCAACTGATGAAGTTTTAGACTCTGACCAAGCAAGTGTGGCGCCGCCATAAAATGCTGCAGCCACATTATCTGGATGTCCCTCTAACTCAGTTGCTAGGGTAATTAAATCCTCATCACTCATATATTGCTCACCTGTTAAAACTAGGGAACGGGCAAGAGCGAGCCCACCTACTATGGCACTGGCAGATGAGCCAAGCCCCCTGCCATGTGGAATTACATTTAAAGCTCTTAAGGCGATGCCTCTGGGCTTAGCACCCATATGTTCAAAGCCGCGCATCATAGATTTAATTACTAAATTTTTTGCATCTTTCTTAACCTCATCAGCTCCCTCACCAGTCACATCAACATCAAATGTTTCATCATCTAATACTTGGGCTGCGTACCTATCTCGGAGCTCTAGGGCAATTCCAAAACAATCAAATCCTGGACCAATATTGGCACTACTTGCTGGCACACTAATTTGTGCCAGGGTGGCTTTAAAAGTTAGGCCAGAATTACTTCGTTTTGATGCCATTACTTAAGACCTATAGCCTTTGCTGCTCGCTTTAAATCTGCTGGAATAATAATTGGTTTACTTGATCTATTTAACACCCACTGCACATCTTTTAATCCATTTCCAGTCACAGTTACCACAATAGTTTTACCCTTAGGTAGCTTTTTTGCAGCTTTCATCTTGATCAGTCCAGCAATACCCGCTGCGCTAGATGG
>Ga0209651_1000258_pt1 | contig 19860 bp, 20 predicted proteins | sample LauGreFBDMM110SN_2_FD_188216 | JGI IMG/M metagenome (GOLD analysis project Ga0209651, IMG submission 188216) | Freshwater lake microbial communities from Lake Michigan, USA - Fa13.BD.MM110.SN (SPAdes) (version 2) | ecosystem: Environmental > Aquatic > Freshwater > Lake | place: Lake Michigan... | reverse complement strand
GGTTAGGGAAGGTTCCATCTAATTCGAAATACATTTCAATAACTTCAGCGCTGAGACCCTTAAAGACTGCAGGGGCTGTATGTCCGGCCATTCCATTACCTGCATCGATGACAACTTTGAGAGGGCGCATGGATCCCACATCTACAAGGTTAAGTAGATGCTTAACATATTCATCAAGCATTGACTGAGAACGTTCCACACCCACACTTCTGAGTTCGATGGGTGAGCCTTCTTCAACATATTTTTCAATGATGAGTAAGCCTGACTCTTTACCAATTGGTCGGGCCCCACTCAGACACATCTTGATGCCGTTGTACTCTGCTGGATTGTGGCTTGCGGTAAACATCGCACCCGGCATATTTAACTTTCCGGCGGCAAAATAGAGCATATCCGTCGATGCTAGGCCGATACGAATAACGTCCATACCCTGAGATGTGATTCCTGCAGAAAATGCAGTCGCAAAGATTGGAGATGAGGGACGCATATCCTCACCAATAACAACTGTGCCTGGTTCTCTCTCTTGCTGAAGAAAGCGAGCAAAGGCTACGCCTGTTGCAAAGCAAAAGTCTGCGGTGATCTCAGAATCAACGAGTCCTCGAACATCGTAGGCTTTAAATATTGACATCTTCCGCTGCCTTTAATTTGGAACTGCGCGAAGATGTCCACGACGCACACCAATGTGAGGTGCACTCTGCTCATGTTGAGATTCATCTTCAGCACTTTGTGGAATTGTTGCAGCAGCCTCGCGCACTGCATCAGCTATTGCCATGAGGTCATCCTCTGTCGGTCCAGATCCAGATTGTGAAATCTCTTCTTTGATTACCGACCAACCGTTGGGAACGGTTAACTTGCGAGCATGAAACTCACATAAATCGTAAGCATGAGGTTCTGCAAAAGTTGCTAAGGGTCCAAGCACGGCAGTTGAATCTGCGTAGATATAGGTAAGGGTCATTGTTGCCATCGCGCGACATGTCGCCCGCGAGCATCCTCTACCTGTTCTTACTGCCGAAGTCATAGATAGAAGATTAGTGGGAATAGGTAAGGCTATGGATTTAAGACACGGATATTCGCGCTAGGAAGTAGCACACGCGTCAGCTCACTTCCAGGAACAAGTGGAAGATAGCCATATCCACTCTGTGTTGATATGAGTGCGCCACCCACCGTCTTATCGCTCACCTTGATGAAATTTACGGTTCGAGCATTGTCCGGCACTTTAAAGGTCGCAATTCCTTCTCCAGTTACCGTGAATCTCTTCTCTTTCTTATTTGTGTAAAGAATTGAAATAGAGACTGAAATTTTATCCCCCGAAAAGACGAGGGAGGGAGCTAGACCACTGACAGCTAATGAATATTCCGTCATTTCTGCAGTTGATGTACTCCATACAAAATCAGACTTCGCCTGCGCATAAGTTGACGAATACACCGAAGCCACAATTGGGCGGTCCGATGAAATTCTGAGAGCAAAGGCGCTTGCAGCAAGTTGAGGATTCAGTGGAATCTCCGTCACGATGCCGGCCTTAATTGCACGATCATCAAATCCGAAGGGAACAAAGGAACCCTTGGTTGAGACAAGCTCAACCGAGATTCGTGCATCAACATCACCTGGTGCAATAACACGCAAGGTATGACCGAGCGCCTTGTCTGATCGTTTCATGTGTGGAATTGCAGGAATCACAACCACCCTAGTTGGATCTGGCGATGCATTAACCATGTCTCCGCCAAGAGATTTAAGTCCGCGACCCCGCTCATCTACAAGAAAGGCGTTTACGCGTCCCGACCGTGGCGCGACGTGTAGAGCAATTCGCTTTGCACCAGGATCGAGTGAATCAAGCGACTGCACAACTGACGAATTTGCTTTTAGCGTAACAACTTTTGGTGGTCGGACTCCTAATTCACTCCAAATTTCAACATCAATGATTGCTTCACTTAATCCACTATTGATAAGGATAAGTTTTCCCTTACTTGTTATATCTGCAGCTCCGCCAACAAACCATTGAGAAGTAGATGGTGCCGAACAAATAGTTGCACCCGCCCACACGCCTTTCTTGATTTGCCAGACGGGTGAAGTCATATTCTTCGTATCCAAAATGGTAGGGCTAGAACTCTGCATCAAGCGCAAGGTGCGGGTGGGTTTAAAAATAACTGTCTTCTTACCCAACACTCTCGATCCGGTTTGTGTTGATGGAACTGAAATTGCACTGCTTTCCCCTGAAGGTGTTGCAGGACAAACCACGGGTGGATAATTTTCTGAGAATTCACTTTGGGTCACAGAGACCGAAGTGAGGTTGCTGAATGCAAGGGTTGCAATTACTGCTGTGATTATGAGTAAAGGGCGTTTAATTCTCATGCTAGTTCTCTCTCGGAAATCTCTCGCTTACGGCGACCACTTGGTGCGGCAAAGAGAGCGAATGTAAGGAGAACGATGAGATGGAGTGAGATCCATCCGCGCCTCACTGAACCATCATGAATCAAGAGCACTGGACCAACTTCTTCCACAGAAAATTGCGGAAGTGAGAGATCACTCTTTATACGTGTGAGCCGCTCTCCGCCTTGCACAAGTTGCCATGAGCGGCTGTAACTTTCAGTAAGGGTGACTACACCTGGCGTCGTAACCATGTATTCATCTGGGACAGAAGTTGGAGCGAGTAGGGAAGATTTTCCACTTGCATCAGTCAGGATGAGATTGCCTGTTGCACCAGAAACTTTCCACACAATCCCAGAGGCTGTCGAAGATGCACGAGTGAAGCCACCAACTCCATCAATGGTTTGGACTAACGTTCCTTGGAATGGGGCCTTAAGGAAAATGTAGGTAATTCCATAACTTGCAAATGTTTTGCTACTAGTCACACCACTTCCATCAGCAAGAGCAGTGACCGCAACAACAATTTCAGGAACTTCTGATGGAGCAACGTCAGCATCTCCTAGCGAAACATCACTGCCGCGAGCAATGTAGTAATTCAATGACGGTGTTGTTCCAACAAGTCGTTCGCGCAAAACCAGAATTTTCGATTGAGTCTCGATTGCAAGATATGGTGGCAGCACTTCGCCTTGAGCAGACTGCAGAGGGGCTTGTGGTCCTTGCGTTGCAATCCAGCCAGAGGCAGTGACTGCATAAACGGCGGAAATAGTTACAAGGGCAGAGACTGCAAAGTGACGATAATTGACATGTGTTGCGATCAATCGCTCACGAACTTTGTCGAGAATTGCAACTGTACAATATAAAGCTGCCAGCGTTGCAAGTGCGATGAACACTCCTGCATAAATGTAATTAGGAGTAGTTGTTCCTTTTCCAGTGAGGGTGAAGGTTGATGAAATGGTTGCAAGACAAATGAAAGAGCCACCAACGAGTGCCACTTTTCGTGCACGCTCAATGGAGAAAAGTCCGATTGCAAGAATTAAAACAACGGGGCTTATCAGCCACCAAGGAAGTGAACCAGCACCACCGGGATTTGCCGTGAAAGCAAGGTTTGCTCCACCGCCAGAAGAGAGCAGGCCAATATCAATAAGAAATTTCTTAGGCGAGCTGATGATCTCCAGACTCCAGGGAATTGTGAGTGCAAGTGGAGCAAGTAACAGGCAGAGTCGACGTGCTAATAACGAATGGAGACGAGGCCGATCTGCCACTCTTCGCGACTCAATGACGTCGTATGTGATTGCCGCCAGAGTGAGAATAAGAAGTGCGATAAAAAATGGTGGTGCGAAGGCGAAGATAAGGGCAAGTAAGAGTGAAAGTGCCGACATCTTGCGAACTGTAAATTCACCGACTTTTCGCCATTGCATCGCAACATCAACTAGGAAAGGCGCGAGAATCATAAGCACCAGAGTTCCGAATCGTCCTGAGTTCACAGCGGAGATGCTTATGGGTGAAATTGCATAGAGGAGTGCTGCCGAAGCAGTAATAAAGCGGTTCTCGCTCACTTTCTTGACGAGATGGTGCCCTGATAAAAAGAGTAATAGAGGCGCTGCGATAAAGAAGAGTGAGATGAGGAGTGAAACATTGCCTAAAGTGAGAACTGACGCGAGGGCGATGATAGGCATCCATAGCGGTGCAGCACTCTTACTTCCTAAGCCAACTTCATGCCAGGGAGCGAAGTAAAAATCCCACAAATCTTGCGCTCCGGATGGCGAAGGAGCCAGCGTTCCACCAGAGACAGCACCGATTCGATTTCTAGACCAGATAAGTGTGAGCAATACAAGAAAGATAAAGAGAATGACAAAGGGCTTGCGAAATATTGAACTCCATTTACGAGATACAACCGGAGTAAGCAGATCTTCTTCGTCTAATTCTTTTTCTGTAGGAAGATCAAGAAGCGATTCATCCAGAATTGATTCCTCGGTGGGCTTAAGAATGAAATCTCTAATGGAACTCAAACCTCGATCTATTGCTAAGCGAAGTTGGCGTCCTCTTGACGGAATGAACCGGGAAACAACTTGGGCTGATACCAGTCGAGTTGATTTGCGCGCCTTTCTCGCCTTCAACAACTCCCCTGGCTTCACCAGAAGATTTCCAATTGCAAGAATCTCATCGGCTGCATACCCAGGAAGTTTTGCAAAGAGATAACCAATCGCTCGAATAACTGCAGAACCAAGAAGTTGTATGGCCAGAAGTGGGAGTAGCCACCACGTCGCATTAGCTAAGAGAACATAGGCAGCATTCTGTCGATCCAATAGAAGCGGTCGATGAAGGAGCGCGCCTTTGACATCAACTTCACGACGCTCTGTTGCTGATGCTTGGGCGTGATAGGCAAGAGCATCCGTAACGACAATTACTCCGTGCCCTGCAGCGTGTACTCGCCAGCCAAAATCAACGTCATCTCGGAAGAGTTCCAGATTCTGGTCAAAACCACCGAGCTCTTGAAAAACATCTCTTCGAATTAAGGCACCTGCTGTACTGACCGCTAATACCTCTGCAACTCCATCATGTTGGCCTTGGTCATATTCTGAATCCTCAAGACCGGTCCAGCGCGCACCATTAGTTGCAATGCTTATTCCGATTTCAAGAAGATGCGTTCGATCGTGCCAACCAAGTAATTTTGGCCCGGCCATAACAACGCTCGGGCGATCATCAACTGCTGCAAGTAAAGCTTCAAGTGCACCAGGTGCTAGCGCACAATCATCATGGAGAATCCAAAGCCATTCGTTTTCAACTGTTGGTGGAAGTTGTTCAACTGCAGATGCAATTGCTGCACCGAAGCCGGTCTCGCGCGACATTGCAAGAATGGGAATGCGAGCGCCTTTAAGTAATTTTGCTGATGAATCAACCGAGCCTGTATCAACAGCAACGATGTGATCAAATGAGCGCGTCTGTGAAACTAGCGAAGCAACAACTTCAGGCAACCACGTTGCGCCGTCATGGACAACGAGAATCGCGCTGACGCGATGTGAAGACATTGCTTACGCTGGGCGACGCTTCAAACGGCGACGCTCGCGTTCGGAGAGTCCGCCCCAAATTCCAAAGCGTTCATCGTGAGCGAGCGCGTACTCAAGACATTCTTGGCGAACATCACATGAGAGACAGACGCGCTTTGCTTCGCGAGTTGAGCCGCCTTTTTCTGGAAAGAAAGCTTCTGGATCGGTCTGAGCGCAGAGTGCGCGCTCTTGCCACGAGAGTTCAATATTCTCGCCATTTGCTAGTTGGATAGTTGGTCCAGCAGTGGGGGCTGATGGCTTGCCAGTAGATATTCCTTCTGGGCGGATTGGCATTTGCTAATCTCCTCAAGTCATTAGGGCCCGGGCCGAGAGTGGCTTTCGGGTCGCAATAGATGAATTACACGCGTGTAATCCCTTCCTGTCAACTCCTTATGTGGCTTTCAGGGGTGCTTTTTGGTGAATTCTTCTCACAAATGAGCGTGATTTCAGTAAAAAAATCGACAAATAGCGGTGTTAAAAAATTATTGGAAGATTCTCGCTCTGAGAGATATATCTATCATCGAAAGTGAGATCGGCTTCAACAAGGGCTTCTGCTGCGAGGAAGGTTCGAGTCAGATGCGCACCCGCTTTAACTACTGCGCCGGCAGAGACGATGCAATTATCAAGGATTGCACCAGCTCCAATATGCGCGCCAGCACCAATGGATGTTCCGCCCGTGAGAACTGCGGTGGAATCAACATCGGCCGAGGGTGAAACCAGAAAGTCGGCTGCGACTAAATCTCGAGATCCTTGAAAGAGCGCGCCTGGATTTCCAATATCGAGCCAGTATGCAGCTTCTTTATATCCAAAGACGCGACGTTTATCGTTTATGAGCTGAGGGAATGTTTCGCGCTCTACAGAAACAACAGTATCTCGTGGGATTGAATCTATGACTTCACGATTAAATACATAACAACCTGCGTTAATCCAATTAGTCACGGGATTTTCCATCTTCTCTAAGAATGCTTCAACCCGTCCATCTGACGAAGTTGGAACGCAACCAAAAGCGCGAGCATCATCCACTTGAATTAAGTGAAGAGTGAGATCTGCATTGGCCTTCTTATGAAATTCGATTTGGGCAGCAAGATTGTGCTGGCTGAGAACATCTCCATTAAAAATTACGACTGCTTCATCGGATGGACCTTGATCTAGGTGGGCCGCAGCATTGGCAATTGCTCCCCCGGTCCCTAGCGGCTCTTTCTCCACTGCATAGCGAAGATCGATCCCCCACTTACTTCCATCTCCAAAGTACGGAATAAAAACTTCTGAGAGGTATGAGGTTGCAAGTACCAACGTAGTAATTCCTGCACGTTGTGCTGCAAGAATTTGGTGTTCGGTCACAGGCTTACATGCAACTGGAAGCATGGGTTTAGGAATTTCTGAAGTTATGGGCGCTAAGCGAGTTCCTCGGCCCCCAACCAACAAAATTCCAACAGTCATGGCTTATGCACCAATCGCAGCCATGATGCGTGCAGCTGCATCATTTACTGCCTTATCGGTGGCGGTCATTGCAACACGAATATGGTGACTGCCATCAGGGCCATAGAAAGTACCTGGGGTAGCAAGAATGCCAATTTCTGCAAGCCATTCAACTGACTTCCATGCATCTTCATTTCGTGTGCACCATATGTAAAGTCCGGCAACACTTTCTTCAATTCGAAATCCTGCTGCCTCTAAAGCTGGCTTAAGTGTGGCGCGACGAGAGTTGTAACGTGTGCGCGCAGTTGCAACATGTTCATCATCACCAAGGGCTGCAGTCATTGCCTTCTGAACAGGGAGTGCAACCATCATGCCGGCTTGTTTTCTAATCTCACGAATTGCTGCGATGAGTGAAGAATCTCCCACCATAAATGCGGCGCGATAGCCCGCGAGAGAAGAACGTTTAGAGAGTGAGTGCACGGCAAGAAGGTTCGAATTATCACCATCGCTGTAAGCAAAAATTGATGTGGGAGTTATGCCATCACCAAATTCCAAATAACACTCGTCTGAAATGACTACTGCTTTACTCTTTCGCGACCATTGAATGACTGCACGAAGCTCTTCTTCAGAGTGCACTCGACCTGTGGGATTTGCGGGCGAGTTCACCCATGCCAAATCGGCTTGCGGCCACTGTGAGGCATCAATATCTACTGCAGTCTCATGTGATTGCGCCAACATCGCACCAACGAGATATGTCGGATAAGCAATCTTTGGATAGAGCACAGTCTGTGATTGCAGAAAAGTTGGAAGCCACGCAACTAATTCTTTTGAACCAATGACCGGCAGAACATCAAAGTCGCCTGTTATGCCGAGATGACTTGTCGCCCAGGTACGAATTGCTTGTTGTAACTCAGGTGTACCTGCAGTGGTTGGATAACTTGGAGAGTTTGCACTCTCTGCCAAAACCTTTTGAATAAAATCAGGAGTTGGATCTACGGGAGTTCCTTGCGAGAGATCAATGATCCCTCCTGGGTGCTTTCGCGCCTTTACTCCGTAAGGAGCAAGTGCATCCCAGGGAAAATCAGGAAGTTTTCTTCTCAACGGCGAGCACATCTGCATGGTCGTGATCTGTAAGACCGACCTTTGCAGCTCCACCTGGGGAGCCAAGTTCTACGAAAAACTCGGTATTAACTTTTGGATACTCTTTCCACTCGCCCGGAACATCATCCTCATAGTAAATAGCCTCAACCGGGCAGACAGGCTCGCAGGCACCACAATCCACGCACTCATCGGGTTGGATATAGAGCATTCGGTTGCCTTCGTAAATGCAATCCACTGGGCACTCTTCGATGCAGGACTTATCTTTCACATCGATACATGGCTGAGCAATTACATATGTCACGAGCAACCTCCGGAAGGTAAAGAATGGGCATGGCTTAGCTAGAGGGTAATTCTAACCATGCACCATCCGTACTGCACGGTTAATGTGAGCCTATGAGAGCAGGATCTCCAGACCTTGACCCGGGACTGATCGGGCAGCGGCTGACCTTGCGCCTACATGATCCAGAAGGTGGCTATCGCGATCTCGTTGGGATTCTTGAATCAGCCACAACAATAAGAAAACGCTCTGGTGAGATTGTTGAGTTTGATCCGCGCCAGATCGCAATCGTTCATCCCATTATGGAAGTCCCACAAAAAGCTGGCAGCGGTGCACCTCTCTCGCTTCGTATCGCCGAACTTGAAGCTCTCTCTACTCGGACATGGCCACCTCGTGAGATCAAAGAAATTGGAAAATGGCAGGTTCGTATTTCAGATGGTGTGACATACAGAGCTAACTCAGTCCTGGTATCAGGTGCTCCACCATTTGGTGAACCCGGAATTGAATTAGATCAGGCAATCGATCTCGTTGAGAAAATTTATGCTGATGCGCAATTACCTGCAGTTTTTCATCTCGTACATCCGATTCATCAAGAATTCACTGACTATCTGATCGGTAAAGGTTGGAAAGAGAAAGTCGGGGCTGCCTTTCTTGTCTGCGATATTGATAGCACGCGGGATATCACTGACACTTTGAAGGAGAGAAATCTGACTCTCCTCAATGAGGAAGCGCCGACTCCAGAATTCTTAGCGCTTCATAGCGATGAAATTCTTGAGTCGATTATGAATTCTTACCCAGCGCGTTACCTCTCTCTACGTAGCGATGGTGTCACTGTGGCTACTGCTCGACTAGCAGTTTGCGAATCATGGGCACTAACCACAAGACTTATCGTTGCCGAATCTCATCGTCGCCAAGGTTTGGCTGAATTACTGATGCAGGCTGCCACGACACTTTCGTATGCTGATGGTGCTAAGAAAATGTGTCTCCAACTTGATCGCTCAAATATTGCCGCACAAGCACTCTATGAAAAAATGGGATATCGAGTTCATCACACATATAGCTTTATCGAACGTGAAAACAGATCCGAGTGCGCATGTTAAAGCTCTACGAAACGCGCGCCCGCGAGGTTCTCGCCATCGAAGGTCGTGACGGAGCCCTCAAGGTGTACTGCTGCGGACCTACTGTTTATCGTGATGCCCACGTGGGTAATCTGCGCACATTTTTGCTCTCAGATCTCATCAGCAGAGCTGCGACACTTTCTGGATTGAATGTCACACTCATTCAGAACATCACTGATGTGGGCCATATGGCAAATGATCTTGAGGATAAAATCCTTGCGCAATCAAAGAGTGAATCCCTTGATCCATTTACTATTGCGCGCAAATATGAAGAGAGATTCCACCTCGATCTTCAGAGACTCAATATTCAACCAGCTCATTCATATCCGCGTGCAAGTGAAAATATTGCGCTGATGCTTTCTGCAATCGAAAAACTCATCACAGATGGATTTGCCTACGTTGCCACCGATGGCAACGTCTACTTTGATGCTCAATCATTTCCAACATATGGAGCAATAAGTGGAAACCGCCTTGATTCCTTAAAGCCGGGACATCGCTATGAATATTCAGAGGATGGAGCTAAACGTTTCCATGCAGATTGGGCGTTGTGGAAATTAGCTCGTGATCGTACAGAGATGATCTGGCCTACCGCTTGGGGCGATGGATACCCTGGTTGGCATATTGAGTGCAGCGCGATGTCAATTGAGTATTTGGGCCACACCATTGATCTCCACGTTGGTGGAATAGATCTACGCTTTCCCCATCACGAAAATGAGCGTGCACAATCGAATGCACTCACCGGAAGTGAAACTGTTACACATTGGATCCACGGCGAGCATTTACTCTTCGAGGGACGTAAGATGTCAAAGAGCGCTGGAAATGTTCTCTTATTACAAGACATCATTGATCGCGGACTTGACCCGTTAGCTGCTCGTCTTGCATTCCTTGAAAACCGATACCGGTCACAGATGGATTTGACGTGGGCTTCCCTTGATGCCGCGCATGTAACTCTGCGTAGATGGCGCATGCTTGTGCAATCTGGCCAGCCTCAGGCTGAACTGATTCCTGATCAAGACTTTCTTGCAGCGATCTATGCAGACCTTGATACACCTCGTGCGTTACAAAGATTGCGTGCAGTAGAAAAGAGCACAACTCTTACTCCAGCAGAAAAGGCAGGGATTTTCCGCTTTGCAAATCACATTCTTGGTTTAGATCTTTCACGAATACCAGAAAAGCGAGAACTCTCAGAATTACAGGGCCAGCTTCTGCGTCAACGGGAAATTGCGCGTGCGGGAAAAGATTTTGCCGAGAGTGATCGTTTGCGAACACTTCTTGAAGAGAGTGGGCTAGAGATTGCGGATAGCCCTCAAGGACAGAGCTGGAGCTAATCCTTTACTGGAAGAAGTATCGAAAGTAGAACGATCGTCAAGGCACTTGCTAAGAAGGTCATTCCAGCTCGATCGCCTTGAACCAACAACTCTCCCCCATCTCCATACGTTGTTGCATCGTTAATGATAATCAGCCAGCCTAAGAGGGCTGCAACTTTAAAGCGACGTTTTCCGTAGCGTCTACCTATCGACCAGAACGTCGCCGCAGATCCTGCTAGAGCAAGAATTAGTCCAGCTGGTGGATAAGAGAGATGGAGAAATACACCTGCGGCTGCAGTAAGGCCGCCGACAATAAAACTCAAGAAATATTTCACTTAGAAATTTACTCCAGAGAGAAGATCTATTTCTCGTCCATCTTTATCAAATGGTTCATGAGCTTGACCGTGAACCAGGGTGTAATACTCATTTCCCCAGACTTGCAATCCGATGTTATTTGAAAGTGCAAAGAATGGGCCATCGAGTGCAATCTGAGTCTTATGTGCGGCCATCGCATCCATCTTGGCTTGAACATATTCGTTACCATCGATAAGAGTTGTCACTAATGTGTCATCCTTTGCAAAAGGAAGATCATCAGCGCTCTCAGCTCCAAAGAAATCAGAACCCAGCGCTTTCATCTTTTCAATTCCGTCGGCAATAACAGATTTAGGCATGGTGTTCCAATAAATTTTTGGAATCTTCCACGTAGACTTTTTCGACGCTTCCATAGCAACGCGATGGGCTTGAATGTGATCAGGGTGGCCATATCCACCAATTTCATCGTAGGTGATCAGAACATGTGGCTTAATCTCATCAATGATGTCAACAAGATGTTGGCTGGCTTGCTCTAGATCTGCCTGCCAGAAAACATCGGGACGATTATTCGGTGGAGTATCCATCATTCCGCTATCTCGATATGAAACATCAGGAGCGCCTAAGAAGCGAAAATCAGTCACTCCGAGAGCTTTCATCGCATCGGCCAATTCAACTTCACGGTGCGTACCAAGTTCATCTCTATCGGATGCAGCGATATGAGCCAGCTCTGGAACAAGAACTTCTCCCTCCTCGCCACGTGTACATGTAATCAGAGTGACCTCCGCACCAAGGGCTGCATACATAGCCATCGTTGCGCCATTATTAATTGTCTCGTCATCTGGGTGAGCATGCACCAACAGGATGCGTGCTCCTTGAAAGCTTTTCCCCATCAATAAACCGGCAGAGTGGTATCGATCTGCTTGGCCCAAGCAACCACACCACCAAATACATGTGTGGCATCTTTAAAGCCCGCACCCTTGATGATCGCTAAACATTCAGCAGATCGAACTCCGCTCTTACAATGGACAATAATTGGTTTATCTTGCGGAAGACCTGCAAGAGCTGTGCCATCTATAAATCCTTGTTTTGGAATTAAATGTGACCCTGGAATTCGAACTATTTCGAATTCACTTGGTTCGCGTACATCGATAAGGTAGAAATCATCTCCCTGATCAATTTTCTCTTTCAGGGTTGTTACAGTGATTGTTGAATCAGTCACCGCATCTTGCGCCTCCGAAGAGAGAACTCCACAGAACGCCTCATAATCTGGAAGAAGCGCCTTCTGGGTAGCTTTTTCAGAACACAGTGGGCACTTTGGATCTTTACGAATCTTCACCTTCCTGAAATCCATTTCGAGAGCGTCATAGATCATAAGCTCACCAATCAGCGGTTCACCTACACCCGTAATTACCTTTATAGCCTCTGTAGTTTGAATCGAACCGATAGTTGCGCAGAGAACTCCTAGTACTCCGCCTTCGGCACATGATGGAACCATTCCTGGTGGTGGTGGTTCTGGGTATAGGCAGCGGTAGCACGGACCGTATTCGGCCCAGAAAACACTTGCTTGGCCATCAAAGCGATAGATCGAACCCCACACATAAGGTTTCTTAAGAAGTACGCATGCGTCATTGACAAGGTATCTCGTTGCAAAGTTATCTGTACCGTCAACGATGATGTCATAGTCAGCGAAGATATTCATGACGTTATCTACATCAAGGCGAAGCTCATGAGTAATCACATTGACATAAGGGTTAATCTCTAAAATTTTCTCTTTTGCAGATTGCGCCTTGCTCTTACCGATATCTGATTGACCATGAATGATTTGACGTTGCAAATTAGATTCATCAACGGTATCAAATTCAACAATTCCAATAGTTCCAACACCTGCTGCTGCTAGATACATCAGTGCGGGTGAACCTAAACCGCCTGCACCAACGCAGAGAACCTTTGCATTCATCAAACGTTGCTGTCCTGCCATTGCTACATCAGGGATGATCAAGTGGCGGCTATATCTGCGCACCTCATCAACGGTCAGAGCTGGGCCAGGTGAAACGAGTGGAGGTCTCTTCATAATTGGCAATTCTGCCTCAGACTATGAAAGCGTGCCACTTTGCGTCTACGATTAGGGTAATGAGTACTTCAGAGAAGCCAACGATTGGCGATAAGGCACGTCTTCCGCGTGATGAACGTCGGGCGATCTTGCTCAGCGCTGCTCTTGAGGTCTTTACCGCTGCTGGATATCACTCCGCAGCCATGGATGAGATCGCAGATCGAGCAGGTGTCAGCAAGCCTGTTCTCTACCAGCATTTTCCTTCTAAGTTAGATCTCTATCTCGCAGTTCTCGATCTTCATATTGATTCGCTCGTCTTTGAAATTCAGAAGGCAATCTCATCAACTCCAGATAATGCGCAACGAGTACGTGCGACTGTTGTTGCATACTTTGAATTTATCGAAAATGAAGGAGAAGCGTTTCGACTTCTCTTTGAAAGCGATATGAGTGTTGAACCACAAGTGCGTGAGCGTCTCAATCGCATGACATACGACTGTGCCGCAGCGGTAAGTGGTGTGATCTCAAATGACACCGGATTACCTAAAGAAGTTGCAATGATGCTCGGAGTTGGGCTGATTGGATATGCACAAGTAACTGCTCGCCATTGGCTTGATCGCGATAGCAAATTAAGCCGTCAACAAGCTGTCGATCTTGTAGAAAACTTGATGTGGCGAGGAATATCGGGCTTCCCACGTACCGAATAGCTCCGAATAGCACCGAATAGCAGTAGACCACCATTGCATCTAGGATGAGCCCATGAGTACAAAGAAATCAGAGGGCGCTCAGGCAGCTCTCATCAGAATTGCTGTTGCAGATATTTCAAGTGAACTAGCCTTTGAGTGCGAATTGAGTCCAGCTGATATCAAGAAGGCTGTCGCTCAAGCTCTGGCAGATAACACTCCCCTGATCCTTACCGATATACGTGGCCACGAAGTGATCGTGCCGGCCGCCCGCATTGGTTATGTTGAGATTGGCCAACCGACCGAACGTCGCGTCGGTTTTGGCGCGCTGTAAGTGACGCTGACATTCGCAGACCTTCCACTTCGTAAAGAGACGATCGCTGCTCTCAACGAACATGGCTACACAGCACCATTTCCTATTCAGGAGCAGGTTCTCTCTATCGCACTTGCAGATGGAGATGTGATCGGACAGGCAAAGACCGGAACCGGAAAGACGCTTGCATTTGGAATTCCTCTCGTTGATCGTGTGATCGCACCTGCAGATGAAGAGTGGAAGAGTTTTGAATACCAAGATTCACCACAAGTTCTTGTCGTTGTTCCTACTCGCGAGCTCTGCGTACAGGTAACAAAGGATCTTGAGGAGATTACTCAGAGCAGAAAAATTAGAGTCTTAGCTGTTTATGGTGGCAGAGCCTTTGAACCGCAGATTGAGGCACTACAAAAGGGCGTTGAAATTATCGTGGGCACCCCAGGTCGCTTGCTAGATCTCTATCGCCAAGGACAGGTCAAGTTAGCTAGCGTCACTCGAGTCGTTCTAGATGAAGCAGATGAGATGCTCGATCTCGGCTTTCTCCCCGATGTAGAGAAGATCTTTGCGAGTACCCCTAATCGCACACAGACAATGCTCTTTTCGGCAACAATGCCTGGAGACATCATCGCTCTAGCTCGTAAGTTTATGAATCAGCCTGTACATATTCGTACACAGGATTCACAAGATGAAGGCAACGTCGTCTCGCGAATTGAACAACACGTTGTACGTGCACATGCGATGGATAAGATCGAAATGCTTGCTCGTATCTTGCAGGCAGAAGGTCGTGGTCCAACGATTGTTTTCTGTCGCACAAAGAGAGCGTGTCAAAAAACTTCTGATGATTTAATTGAACGCGGCTTCCGTGCTGCGACTTTGCACGGAGATATGGGACAAGCCGCACGTGAAAAGGCGCTCAATGAATTCAAGGGTGGCAAGTCTGATGTACTGATTGCAACCGATGTTGCCGCTCGCGGAATTGATATCGATGGCATTACACACGTTATTAACTATCAATGTCCAGAAGATGAGAAGACATACGTTCACCGTATTGGTCGTACTGCGCGCGCTGGCGCAGATGGAATTGCTCTCACCTTTGTTGATTGGGATGATCTTGCGCGATGGAAGATGATTGATATGGCGCTTAAGCTTGGACTCCCTGAACCTGTTGAGACGTACTCTTCATCTGAACATCTCTTCGAGATAATGAAAATTCCTGCTGGATCAACTGGTCGCATGGATAAACCTCGTAAAGCTGCACCTGCACGTGAGAAGAGCGAGAAGAGTGAGAAGAGCGAAAGCCCTGCTCCTGCCCGCCAAAAACGTGAGCGAGTACGTACAAAGAAGTTTTCTTCTTAATCTAAACCGAGTACCTCAAGCACGCTATAGGCACACTCTCGTAATTGGCCAGCTACCACTGAGTTCTTGGCATGGGTAAGAACACTTGTCGTTGTCTGTGCGGCCGCTTCGATCTCACCAGCAATGCTGCAGGATCCATCCAGGTGTTCCCACTGTGAAAATTCCTTTATGGGCTTGGAGTTTTCGCCAATTGCTAGAAGTTTGATTGGAGTATCTGCAGAGAGTTTAGAAATCTGTGTTACTCCTCGAAGATGATGCAAAGTATTCGAATATGGAACGAGTACTAAATCGGCAAGATCAAGGGCAGACTTTAAGCTTGCATTGATATCACTCGGGGTATCGATGATTACAACATCATATTCTTTGGGTAATTTCGCAATCAGTGCCTTCATTTCCTGCCCAGTGAATCCATTTCCTACGCGAGAATCGGCAGAGATAAAATCAAAACGTTCTGCATGCGAATCAAGATCTTCGCTTCGGATCGATGTGCCAGATAGAAAATCTGCCAGAGTAAGTCGTGTTCCTTCGCGACCCACACGGAATGTCAGCGATGCTTTTGGATCGCAATCAATGAGCAAAGTCTTCTTGCCATATTCAACAGATGCCACTGAGAGTGCATGTGCAACAGTTGTCTTAGCGCTCCCTCCTGCAGTATTCGCAACTGTTACTACCTTCGCGCTCATAGGCTCACCGATTGATTCTGCCAACGTGCCACACCCTCATGAAATATTGGAGGTGCAATAAATGCAGAAGGAATGAGTGAGAGAGATTTACGGGTTGCAAGAAGCGAGAGGTTGGTCGCCAATTCTTGTGCAGGAAGAGTGGGCCAACCATAGAGATCACGAGCCCATCGAGGCAGACTTGCAGCAGCGAGAGAACTCAGCGCAGCCCATGCAGGCGCAGCCGGAGTAGCAAAGCGAATGACTGTGGGAAGTGGAGGCAAGGTGAGAAAAATAGCTGCGCGCTTTGCATCATCTGTTGCTGCCAGTTCTGGCGCAATAGCCTTGAAATATTCTTTGAGTTGAACGAGCGTTGTTGGAACATCGCTTCGAGGAATTCCAACAAGTTCTGCAAACTCAACCATTTCAGAGATGTATGTATCTTTATCTTCAGCGCTGAGGGGCGCACCTGAGCGAAATGCGACATCAAGAAAAGAATCGACCATCGCCATATGTACCCAGAGCAGTTCGTGTGGATCATCTAAACCAAGCTTTGTATGGACTCTGCGAACGCGAGATGTGAGTTCGAGTGCTTGTTCTGTGCTGCCAAAAGTAAGGGTGGTGACGTAATCACCAGTTCTTTGCAGCCTTCCCCATGCATCTTCACGAAAATTTGAATGTGTGGCAACCCCTGCCATAGCAACGGGATGAAGTGCTTGTTGGAAGAGGGCTCGGACTCCCCCGATGAGCATGGAAGGATCGCTGTGAACTTTCCAGACAATACTGTCGGGGCTGTAAATACCGCGTGGATCGTAAGACATGAATCTATGCAGAGAGAACTTTGATTGCATCGACGAGCATTTGAACGGCGATGGCTGCCAACAAGAGTCCTGCAATTCTTGCTAGGAGAGTGACGCCAGCATCTTTAATGACGCTCAAAATTTTAGTCGAAGCCATGAGGGCTAGGGCAATAATAATATGTACAGCAACGATTGCAGCGACTAAGCCAAGAGCAAGTGGCGTTGAATCAACTTGCTTAACAAAGATCATCGTCGCAACGATGGCACCAGGTCCGGCAAGTAGTGGAGTTCCTAGAGGAACGAGTGCCACATTCTTATTTGTCGCAGAATCTGCTTCTTCAATATTTCCGGTGAGAAGTTGAAGTGAGACGTAGAGAAGCAGAAGTCCTCCGGCAGCCTGCAGCGCTTCCATCGAAACATTCATGTACTCAAGGACAAATTGTCCAAAGAGAGCAAATGATGTGATGACAAGAAGGGATACTGCTGCAGCTTGCCATGCCAAACGGATTCGCTCTTTTTGTGTTTTATCTGAGACAAGGGCTAAAAATATTGGGGTCGCACCTGGTGGATCCATAATCACCAAAAGGGTGACAAAAGATTGCACTGCAAATGTCAGTGCACTTACTTCAGTCAGATTCATTCTGTAACGACCCTTCGAGCATCTGCCATTGATTCAAGGTGAGCCCATTCTGCAGGATCGGTATGGTTTTCGCCTATTGAGTTGAGCTTTCCTGTGCCGTGATAATCGCTTGCACCCGTAATTACGAGTCCTAAATCACGCGCTAGCTCACGCAATTGTTCACGTTCTTCTTGAGAGTGATCACGATGCTCTACCTCTACTCCATTAAGTCCAGCAGTAATCAATGATGGGAAGCTCATCGCAGAAAGTGTTTGGCCGCGTCGTGTTGCAAATGGGTGTGCGATAACTGCCACTCCCCCTGCTTGTCGAATCACTTTAATTGCATCTTCTGGAGTCGGTGCAATATGAGTCACGTAGTACTTCGAACCATTATGCAGAAGAGTCGCAAATGCTTCATCACGGCTTGCAATGTGGCCTTTTGCCACAAGAGCATCTGCCAAGTGAGGGCGCCCCAACGTGGCACCTTCGGGCATCGCGGCAAATACTTCTTCAAGAGATATTTCGATTCCATCTGCTGTCAACAATTCGGTCATGCGGCGCATACGAGGAAGGCGTGAATCACGGCACTCTTCGAGCATCGTTTGCATCGTCGCATTTTCGCCATCGAAGAGAAGTCCCAGCATGTGCACGGCAACATCATCTTCGGTCAGACATGAAATTTCGGCACCAAGAACAAGTGCAAGGTTTGCTCGACGTGCAGCGATGGCATCTTTCCACCCAGATGTGGTGTCATGATCGGTAATTCCAAGAACAGTAATACCTGCCGAAAGTGCTTTATTGATCAGCGCATGAGGAGTATCGGTGCCATCGCTATTGTTAGTGTGAGTGTGTAAATCAATCATTCGTCGATCACCACCTCACTTGGCCGAGTCCTTAGGACTACAAGTATGCACCCTGTAAGGATGACAATTATTCCTGGAATAAGGGCAATCGGTGGTCTCTGATCTAGCCACCAAATCGCAAGAAGGGTAGCGACCGGAACTTCAAAGAAAACGATTAGCGAAACTATTGCAGGAGACACACGTTTGAGCGTTGCATTAAACATTGAGTGGCCCAGAATCTGTGCACCTGCGATGAGGCCCAACAAAATAAGCCACTCATTTTTTTCAAAGTGAGTAACTTCTACTCCCATAACAAGTGCGATGGGAAGAGCTGTCACCGCGCAAACGAAATAGCAGATTGAGGTGTAGCTGTGAGTTCCGATCTCTCTCTGGGCCTTAGAGCCGAGCATCGTGTAAATGGCAGCAAGTGCTGCAGAAATTATTGCTGCAACATCACCTTTGAAGGTAAGCCACGAAATTGATAGGTCAACACCTGAAATCATTAACACGCCGAGAAATGAAACTCCCATTCCTAACCAGGCTCTTGAAGGAATATATCCGCCAAGTGCTCTTACAAAGAGTGCAGCGAATATAGGCTGCAGAGCGACGAGGGCGGTACCGGCAGCAACTGTTGTCCAGCGCATTGCAATAAAGAAACCAATAAAGTGAAGTGCAAGAACGAATCCTGAAAGCGCCGAGATAGCTATGGCTTTGCGGTGATGTCGATCTTTGGTGGCTAAATCTCGCATAGCGAATGGAAGTGTGAAGAGAGCTCCACCAAGATTTCTCCAAAAAATCAGGGTCACCACTGGCATTGCACTCATCGCAATGAGGGGTCCAGATGTACCAATTCCGATGATTCCCAGACCCAATCGAATGAGATCTGGACGCTCAGGTATCTGAGTGTGATTCTCGATCGAGGACATAGGGCAAAGGTATCTGATGTGTGAGAGACAGATACAATTTGCCTATGAGCGCAAACATCTCCAGTCGAGTGTTTCTCGCCAGATTAGCTGGAACTGCAGTTTTTGATCCTAATGGAGATCCAGTTGGTAAGGTCAGAGACGCTGTTGCGACCCTGCGCGCAAATAATCAACCTCCCCGAATCCTCGGTCTGATTGTTGAAGTTCCATTACGACGACGTGTCTTTGTTCCCATCACTCGAGTCACTTCCATTGAATCCGGAACTGTCGTCATCACTGGACTTGTAAATATGCGACGCTTTGAATCTCGCGCCGGAGAAATTCTAGTTTTGGGCGATATGTTAGATCGTTCCGTCACACTTATTGAAAGTAATGAACCCGTCCTAGTTGAAGATCTCGGAATGGAACAAAATCGCACCGGTGATTGGCTCATGACTCGCGTGCACATTATGAAGCGCGGCCAAGGTATTCGCCGTAAAGGTGCGACCTCAACTGTTTCTTGGGAAGAAGTTCAAGGTTTTGCAACTGCCGAGAGCGAGCAGGGGACTTCAAATTTGCTTTCAACCCTCAGTAATTTACGCGCAGCAGATTTAGCTGCCGTTATTCAAGATTTAGCGCCAAAGCGCCGTGTTGAAGTGGCGCGTGCACTCGATGACGAAAGATTGGCAGATGTCCTCGA
>Ga0209651_1000257_pt1 | contig 19886 bp, 17 predicted proteins | sample LauGreFBDMM110SN_2_FD_188216 | JGI IMG/M metagenome (GOLD analysis project Ga0209651, IMG submission 188216) | Freshwater lake microbial communities from Lake Michigan, USA - Fa13.BD.MM110.SN (SPAdes) (version 2) | ecosystem: Environmental > Aquatic > Freshwater > Lake | place: Lake Michigan... | reverse complement strand
AATTTTTATTGGAACTATTGAAAAAAATTTCCATCCAAATGGATAAAAAATGAATAAATGTTTTTTTCTTGATGACCAGACAAGAAAAAAATGAATGCGGATATTTTTAGCCAAGAAGAAATCGAGACGAGAGTTTCTTTAGAACCCGACAAGTTGGACAAAAACTATAAAGAAAAGCTCATGGAGATTGTCAGAAAAAATTTTGAAAACACGTGTCTAAAAAACAAGGGTTATATTAGAAAGGTAGTGGGAATAAAAGAGATTGTGAATGAAGAGATTATGAAAATGATTCCCAATGTCTATTTTTCTGTGATTGCGTTGGTGCAATGTTATATTCCAAAAATTGGTGATTTTTTGGATATTCAAGTTGATTTTGTATTTAATCATGGTATTTTTGGAGGTTTTGAAAAAATCAAGGTGCTTATTCCTATACAGAGCTGTGATGATTGGACTCTTCAACAGGATTTCTCAGCCCTCTATTTGGTTCACAAGACAGATCCACAAAAAAATATTAAAAAAGGGCAAATTTTACGAGTCGAGATTAAAAACATCCGATTTGAAAAAGATAATTTTTCCTGTCTCGCAAAAATTTAAAAAAAAAAAAATATTTCCTAGAGTTAGAGATGTCAGTCGATTGTTTCCACAGTCCCGCTATTGAATGTTTTCCTAGCACCAGTAATGAAGTTTACACCGGTCTTGCTTACTGCAACGCCCTTGCTGCTCAAATTGTAGCCGCCAATAACCAATCCTACCAAAATGCTTTTTGCACCAAGTCCCGTTGCCGAGCCAGCTGCTGTGGTGATGTTTCACTTGCCGACGCTGATCAATGTGAAAGCTGCGATTTCAGCGTCATCGCCAAGAAATACGCCAACAGCCCCAACTGTCTGTATGGTTGCTGCCTTGACCCCTACGCGACTTCGCCCCCCGTTGGCACTTGGTACCCTACCAATGGTTCCAGCTGTTACCAGTGCTCTAATTCTAAATCCTACAGCACTACCAATGCCGTTTGGACCGCTGTGAGGACTTTTCAAAAGGCAAACTACCCCAAAGCCTCCGCTTACTATTGCACATAATTAGTGAATGGATAAAGTTTCGTTCATTTTACAAAGTGTGATTTCCCTATCCTTGTTCATCCTCTGTTTGGTAATGTAGATATTGTAATCGATCAAAAGACTTCCTTCCAGTTTTTTGTTTTCTAGTGTCTTTACATCTAAAATGGATACTAAAAAGCATCCCTTTTTTGGTGTTTTGAATTCTAGTGTTTTGGTAGAAACTTTTCCCATATTTTGTTCGAATTCTCCGAGAGAAATTTGTTGAATCTTGGTAAATGTTGTAGAATTTACCTCTAAAATATACAACCCTAGACTTAATTCTGTTTTCTGATTTAGATTTTGGGACAAGAGTTTGATATTGATGGAATCCAAAAAATTGGAATTATTGAGATAATAAGAATTCTCAATGACTTTTTGGGCGCAAAAACTCTTTTGCCCAAAAAGTCTACCGTCTCCAATTAAGAAACTAGATTCTTTTCCCAAGGGAAAACTATGAATTTCTACCTTGTTGCTATAAATCATATTTTGGAAAGATTGGAATTGTTGAAATTTTTCCACGCTTATGCTCTCCTCTATTTCATCTTGAAAAGATTGAGAGGAAGGAGGAATTTCATCTAGAATTTCATTATCATATTCTTTGAGTGTATATTTAATAATTCCATCATCATTAATAAACTTGTCGAGTTTATAGCGTTTCTTATTTTGAACCACTTTTACATTATTTTGTTGTGGCTGCGGTTGTTGTGGCTGCTGAGCACCTTGAACCTTTTGGAGTTTAAATTTTAATTCTCCATCAGAATCTTGATATTTTTCAAGTCTATATTTATGAGGTGGTTGTTGTTTATCGTTAATTTCACCAGGTACCGCTGAAACATCGCTTTCATCATTTAATGTTTCATTTGTGGTGGTTTCTTCCTTGACCAATTTGTACTGGACGCGTTCAGATTCATTATCTTGAACCTTTTCAAGTTTGTATTTTGGAAAGGATTCCTTTTTCTTCATAAAAAAACGAAATCGATCCACCGTGGGATTTGTCTCCGTTTCAATATTGAACTTTTGTGTTTTGGAAACACATTCGCTTTCTTGATCACTAATCTTGGAAATAAAATCGTTGGTTTCTTCTGTCAAGAGCGCGTTTTTATTGGAAATAATTTCCTGTTGAGCTGGAACGGGAGTGGTAGGTGATAAAGCTGGTATAGGAGTTGCGGTGGGCTCGGGTTTTTTGGTGGAATAAAAAGAGTAGAGTCCGTTTTTGGATTTTTTATTGTTATGGATTACAAACGGGAATTCAATCATTTTATTTAAAAAAAAATAAAATTAAAAAATGAAATCTTGGTGTTTTATTATCCAATAAAAAAAAATGCTTATAGGTATTATTGGTAACAAATATACTGGTAAAGATACATTTGCCGACTATCTTGTAAAACATTATGAATTTACAAAAATTACATACGCTGAACCTCTTAAAGAGATTAGTCGTTATCTTTTTCATTTACAAGAAGAACAACTTTCCGATCCGTATCATAAAGAGATTAAAATCCCCTATTGGGATCTGACTCCCCGTGAAATATTTCAAAAGATTGGTACGGATCTTTTTAGAAATCACTTTGATAAGGATTTTTGGATTAAACAGTTTGAGATTCGATTTTTAAAGGATAATGACAAAAAAGAAAAAACAATAAACAGGGTATGCTCCGATGTACGTTTCCAAAACGAGGCCGATCTCATCAAAAAATATGGAGGTATTTTGATACGTGTCGATAGACCCAATCTTGAAAAAAAAGATTCCCACGAATCGGAAAAACTTCTAATCACTGGCACTGACTACTATATTGAGAACAGTTCTAGTCTCCAAGATTTTTATGACAAGATTGATGCTTTGGTCAAAAATTTTTAGTCATTTAACAGTTGTCAACCTTTAAGACTGTTGGGACGGGAAGATGATTCAAAACTTTTTTTAATCGCTATATATAGATATATTGATTAAAAAAAAATGGGTAACTCTACCAGTAAATTAATACCTATTCCAATTGCAAAAAAACCAAAAATTACCTATATAGCCCATAACAATGAAATGGTGGTACAAAAAAAATTTCACACCCGGGAATCTTTTAATAATGAGATCAGGGTTTATCTCATTCTTGGATCCAAGGATTTTGTCCTACGTCCTATAATTTATAACTATTCTTCTTTAACATTGATTTTACCTTATATCGAGTATGATCTTTTTCATGTCGTAAATTATAAAATTTTTGATCGTTCTCTACTATTTGATTTGTATCACCAGTTGCTAAGTGGGGTCAAGGTAATGCATCTACATGGTATGGAACATAATGATCTTAAACTTGAAAATTGTCTCGTCGATCCCTCTAAAAAACTATTTATTATCGATTTTGAAATGACAAGTTTTCAACATGGTGAAAATGAAACTAATCGGCGTTCTGGGACTATAAACTATATGCCTCCAGAGTGTCTTGGTTATGTGGAAGAGTATGAATTTGGAAAAAAAGATGTCTGGGCGTTGGGTGTCATTTATTGTCTTTGTTTTTTTGATTTTTATCCCATTTCTAAGCCTACTTTTGAAGGTTATTCTCATTTTTTAAAAAATCGTATTTTTGATCTTCCCCTCACGATTCAAAAATGTTTTCAACCGAATCCCAGGGAGCGCTGTGATGTTGACTTTTTGCTGGCTGAATTTTCTTCTCTTGTTTTTTAAAAGATTCCAAATCCGTTTCAGGAAAAAATTGGATTTTCAAGATTTTCCGTCATTATGGATTTTTTTTGGAGACTTTTTCTAAACCAAAAGAATATTATCCAGTGTTTCTCGCAATCCATCCAACTCGTAGGTCGCCGACTCGGGTTGAGCAATAAAGCCCATCTTTCCTTGATGAATCACATAAAAACGGGTAGGCCATGCCGCGTAGTAGGATTCAAAAGGGTCTTTTTTTTTTTCTTCCACCAAATCACAAAACACACGTCCCTTGTAGTCGTTTTCCTGGGCAAATCGAGTCGCCACCAATTCTCGTTCTTGCTGCGTCTTGTGTCGGGTAATTCCGAGTCCTTCTCCTACCGGCCATACATCTGTAGCGTGAGCTTCGCTAATGTAGACGGTGATGATCTCACATCGGTCTCCATAGTCGGTGTGGAGTTGCTGAAGATCAGGGAGAAGACCCCGGAATGGATTTCAGGTGTAGCTTCCCGCAAGCACGATAACGGGTTTTGGTCCGGTGATGAGCTCCTTGAAGGGAAAGAGGACGCCGCCTTGTGAGAGGTAAAAATCAGAAGGGGCGTCGTCTCCTACTTGGAGAGTTCCCTGACGTGCGATATTGTTTCGGACGTAGACGCTAATGGGAGCAAGATCTGGAAATCGCCGGGACGCGGTACGGAGTTGGAAGAGGAGGAGCGCGGTGTTGGCAGCGGGGTCTGGAAAAAATTCTCTGACGACTTGTTCTTGGACCTCCACGGCGACAGGTATCCAATCCAAGCCTTTTTTTTGGAGTGCTCCCATACGCGTCAAGACGTCGGGAGAGTGGCGTAGCCCTTCTTCTCTCTCCAACATGGCTTGGAGAGTTTCTTTGGGGATCAATTCCATTTTCCTTTTGTTGAATGTGTATTATTAAAGAATGCTTGAACAAAAACAAAAAAAATGTTGGTTTTTTTTGCACATTCACCTTGAGCGATTCAATTGGTCCTAGAAAATTTAAAAAATATTTCAATTTTTGGTTAAATATAAAAAATGGAAAAAGTATGCGCTTCTAGGACTTCCAAAAAATACCCCAATGTGTGGACCAAGGAAGAAATCGTGGATAAAGCTGTCAAAAAATTGGGTATGACCGTCACCAAAGCTCGTCAGTTCTCCAAGATGGAGCTTTGTCGTAAGCTTGGTCTATCGATAGCCGGTTTAGTAGCACCCGTAGGCAAGTCTGAAGCCCCTAAAGGCAAGGCTGAAGCCCCTAAAGGCAAGGCTGAAGCCCCTAAAGGCAAGGCTGAAGCCCCTAAAGGCAAGGCTGAAGCCCCTAAAGGCAAGGCTGTCGCTGCTCCCAACGTGCCCATGGGTAACAAAATTTGTACCACAAAACGTAATATCAAGAATAGATACTCGCGCGCGGATCTTGAAAAAACCGCGTTGGCTCTTGGCAAAACGGCAAAAGAAATACGCGCGCTCAAGTATGAGGATCTTTGTGCTCTTTTGAAATATCCTGTCCAAAAGCCTGCTGCTGCTGTGGCCCCCGCGGCCGTTGTTGGAAATTGTATCGAAAGGAGCAGCAAGGCCCTGAGAGATCACCAAAAAGCTGTCATCCAATACATGGACAAACACCGAGGACTTATTGTGTATCACAAGGTGGGTAGTGGGAAAACGCTCACCGCCATCTCCGTGAGTCAGTGTTACCTAGATAAAAATCCAACCCATCGTGTGATCGTGATTGCTCCCGCAGGATTAATACACAATTTCAAGGACGAGATGACCAAATCCTATGTGAATCTCAAATCTCCAGAACGATATGAATTTTATTCCTATCAAAAATTCACCAGTCTCGTCAAGGAAAATAAGAAACCAGTCTGTCAGAATACACTTGTGATTATTGATGAGGGACATAATCTGAAAAACCCAAAAGGGATCAATACGAAAAATGTACTATCGTGTACTGAAAAGGCCAACAAGGTTTTGATTCTCACGGGCACACCGCTCTACAATTCCAAGAATGATATTTATACGCTGTACAATATGATTCGCGATAAAGGTACACCTGAAATCCCCAAGACCGCGTACGATAATAGTTTTCCTGTATTAAAGTGCAAGATTTCCTACCACGATACCTCTAATGATCCTAATTTTCCAAAACGAATCGATATAGATCAACCTATTATCATGACCCCAGCTTACAAGGGAAAATATCTACAAGTACTAGAAACCGTCAAGAATGGTGATATTGAAAACGCCTTTGTTCGTAACATGTTTGGTAAAAAGAATCTTGGAGTGTTTTACAACGCGCTGCGTCGTGCTGTCAATAATCTGGATAATTCCGCGGCCAATCGCAAACTCGATTGGTTGGTCGATAAACTACAATCCTTTCCTTCTCACGAAAAGGTGATTGTCTTTTCCAACTTTTTGGACGCCGGGTTACGACTGGTGACGAGTAAACTTCCCACCACTATTCCTTACGCCATTATTGAGGGTAAGGTGTCTATGAATAATCGACGACAAATTGTGGATGATTTTAACAGTGGCAAATATCAGATTCTTTTCATCTCCAAAGCCGGTGGAGAGGGTCTCGACATGAAAGGGGTGCGACATGTGATCCTTATGGAACCAACCTGGAATGAGGCGTCCAACGAGCAAGTGATTGGACGAGCCATTCGTTATAAAAGCCACGTCGATTTACCCGCTAACCAACAAAACGTGACGGTTCATCGATTACTTCATATTTTTCCCGAGGATGTTGCTCTTCTTCCCTTTCTACAAAATCCAAACAATGTTCCGGAAATCTCACCAGACGATAATAGTATGGATTTGTTCCTGAGTTTATTCGAACGCAAGAAACAGATTGAGATTAACAAGTACAACGCCTTGTTACAATCTTACTCGATAGAAAAGAATTCTTGCTAAAGTGCGCGCAGCGAAACTAACAAAACATTTTTTTGCTATACCCAATCACCGCACACGCGATTCGCTCACCGGCGTGTCCGGTAGTCAGGCTGTCGGGAAAACCCCCGAGTCCATTATCATCGGGGTCTGCGTGAATCACGACGGAACGTCCAATAATATTGGCGACAAATCCTCGAAGGCGAATCATATGATCGCTGATTCGGGTTTTGACACATCCCTCCGCGTCGGAATGTATGTTACCAAGATCCCCTACATGACGGACGCGTGAATCAATCCCACCGTGATTTTTATGATAGGGATTCAAGTGCGCGCACGCACTTTTACACGAGTCGGTGACATCCCCGGCTTCATGAATATGCATGGCGTGCGTTTTCAAGGGTTTGAATCCACACAAGTCAATGTCGATATGAACCCTATTTCCATCCTCGGATTCACTGAAATGAATGGTGCCATTGATTTTTTTACCAACGATACATGCAACGGCGATTATTTTTGATTTCATTTTTTTTGAAAAGATTTCAAGTATTTAAAACGAGTATTTTAGATATTTGCTAGTTTTTTTTACATTCATCTAGTTCAAATTTGTTGTATAATATTTTTTTTTGTGTTTAAAAAAAATAATGTACAGAGATTGTGAAATCTTTCAATTAAAAAATTATATGAATCAGGTATTTGAAAAGTTGCAGGATGAAATTACGACTTTAAAATCAAAAATCCCTGATAATAACTTGCCGGTCTATCTACAAGACTTTACTTCTTCCTTTTCAAACGCGACTGGTACGTTTGATTATACTACCGCCGGTTTAATTCCTTCTAATGAAAAACTACAACGTCTATTAACGATGGAATTTAGCGGTTCCATCTCGGAAATCGAAAACTATCCCATTGTGTTTGTATTTGATTTTTACGAGATACAAGCCAATTTTACCCAATACAATATTATACTAGAAGGATTCATAAATGGTTTCTTTACATGGGGAGGGGAAAGTATTTTAAGTGTGAATACGTATTGGGATTTTAAATATGTGGATGGAAAGCTCTACATTATTCAACAAGCAGAATTACCAGTGGATACTGTACCAATAGAATATTATTTTCAATTAAGTATCAAGGATGATGTTAATTTCCCAACACCGCTTACGAGTTGTTAAAATGTTTCCAAATTTGATTTGGAGAATGGATCTCTTGGAAGTACCGTTCGGATAGTTATTCCTGCTTTTTATAAAGTTAATGAAAATGTTGGATGGCTTCAATCTGATATTCAAAATACACTTAAAAATCAGAGTATTCCCGTTCCGTCCTTTAATATACAAACCATCTATACTTCTTCCGATGTAAAAAAATTAAATCCAGATGGAACGATTGATGCTTCTAATCCTCCTAATAAAGCTTGGGACTTGGATAGTGGAAGTCGTGAATTAGCTCTTGATTTACAATGCGTACTTTCCATATTACCAAGGGCAAATATTATTATTCTAGTAAGTACTGAAGGTGCTGCTCTTCCTTATTATGAATGGTTGGCGGAGAATTTGGATAAATGGGATATTCTAAGCATGTCTTATTTATTTTATGTATACGGACCTACATCTATTCAAAATGTAGCAACTACCTTGGATAGTTGTTTTAAATATATTAAAATTATATCTTCCGCTAATAAAACTATGCTTATAAGTAGTGGGGACTCTAGAACAAATACTGAATTTAGTTTAGATTATCCAATTTCTACGCCATCTATTATCACAGTAGGAGCTCTCGATCAATCCTTAACATCTTTATGCAGTATTCCTGGAAAAGGCGCAAATTATTCTGGCGGAGGATTTCAACCTTTTGGTTCTTTGCTTTCCTATCAGAATGTCAATGAAAAAAATATTAATTCACCAAACAATCTTTTGCGAAGAGTTCCTGATGTTTCTTATTACGCTAATGTTTATGTGACTATAAATGGTAAAGGTCTATTGTATTTAAATGGTGCCAATGGAACCAGTTCTTCTTGTCCTATGTTTGCTGCGATAATAGGATATATCATGGAAAAAACAAAAAACAAGACGTTTAATTTTTTACCAACTTTTTATCGCAATTTAAATCTTTGGACATATGTTGGAACAGGAACCGGCGAACCAAACGGTTTTAATCAAGATCGTAATGCGGCGGACTATGATCAATGGAATCCTGTTTCTGGTTTGGGAGTTGTCATTGATGGACCCAAATTTCTTGATTTTTACAAGAATTACAATGTGACCAATAAGTTTAATAGCGGGGACTATATTATGATTGCTTCTTGTACGCGCGCTGATTCGTTCAATAAAATTTCTGCTCTTGGATATGATGATTCTTTTAAAGTTGGTTATTTGCCTCTATCTCCTTGTAGTTGTTTTCAAATTAAAAAATTGGATACAACCACTGGTGATAATACAATTTTTACAAATCAAGATTTTCAATGTTTTTCACCCTATTATAACGCTTACTTGTCTGTGGATACAAATTCAAAGAAATTAACCATGACAAAGGATTCTTCGGATACATCCACTCGATTTTATTTCCAAACCTCCAATGATGATAAAATTGTTCCCCAATATCAATATACTAGAATATGTAACAGACAAATAAATTTAAGCGCCACGGGGTATGAAACCTATTATTTACAGGATTCCTTTGAGTTTACGACAACGGATACAGATTTTATAATAGAACCATGGCCTACTGCTTATCCAGTACCTACCGCGATCAGCTCCATAACGAAATCTTTCCAAATCGCAGACGCAATCAACTCCTCAAATACAGTTTATTTAACTTTTAATACCTCTAATCAATTTACTTTTCAGGGAACCGCGGGGGACGATAAATATGTTTATTTTCCTGTCTATACAACGAATTATTCATTGTCCAACAATAATTTTTATGTATTTTTTAATATAAAATATTTGAATTTTATTGCCATAAACGGAAATAATATAGTTGGTGTTTCTTTGGAGAACGCTGGAAATTCTTTATTTGATATTTTTTATTGTCTACTTACAATCCAATGTTCTTCATCCCAAATATTTCCTTCCTCTTCTAATAATTCAAATCCGATTGCTATTTACAATGATTTCTTACATACCAGCGCTTTTTCTACCGATCCTCAATATCAAAAACCATACACTTTTCCTTTTCCACAAGCTTTCAAACTATCTGGAATTTCTACTATCGGTATTGTTGCTTCATCTTTTCCAGTTGAACCAGATACTGTGTTTTTAAAAATGTAATTCGTAGGGTGGGATTAGATTAGCATCTCGGTAGTTGGTAGGGAGATAAACTTGATCAAAAACAAAATAAAATATTTTATTTTGTTTTTTGATCAAGACTACGAAACACTAACAAAACATTTTTTTGCTATACCCAATCACCGCGCACGCGATTCGCGCTCCAGCATGTCCTGTGGTCAAACTATCTGGAAACCCACCTAGACCATTATCATCTGGATCTGCGTGTACTACAACACAACGTCCTATTATATTTGCTTCGAATCCGCGAAGGCGAATCATATAGTCGGTGATTCGGGTTTTGACACATCCATTTGCGTCGGAATGTATGTTACCAAGATCACCAACATGCCGAATAATTGAATCGATTCCACCATGATTTTTATGATAGGGGTTCAAGTGCGCGCACGCGCTTTTACACGAGTCGGTGAGATCCCCGGCTTCGTGAATATGAATGGCGTGGGTTTTTAAGGGCTCAAATCCACACAAGTCAATGTCGATATGAACACGATAACCATCCTCTGATTCTGTGAATTGAATAGTACCATGAATAATATTTCCAATTATACACGCAACAGCGATGATAGATTTTTTATCGTATTGTTGAATTAGCAGGTCTTCTAATTTGTAATTACTCATTTCTTATTTTATTTATTTCATTAAATCTTACATTAATTTTTGGAAACGATTTTAGAATGGAAATTTATTTTTTAAGAATGAAAATTCCATTGGTCATGGAAAGATCATCATGAGGTCGTATCATGATTTTTTCCTCGGCGTAGAGGTTTAAAAAAATTTTACTACTGGTAAGACAATTGAGAAGATCGATAATGTAAGATTCCTTGTTTTCGGTAATTTTCTTATAAATATCAGGTTTTCTAGATTTGATGGCGTGGGAGATGACACACAGAGCCTGACAGTTTTCCTCTGAATTGTTGGTTCGGTCGTTCTTGTGATCATAGTCGAGTGGTAGTACATCATCTTTGAGCAAAAAATCAAACACCGAATCACGACACTCTTGTTTTTTAATGATTTGAAGTTTGGTTTCAAGGCTGAAATTTTTACGACGATTGGCTTCTTGCTGGGTTGGGTCTAACGTGTCTTCTTTTGGGAATTCCTTAGGAGGTTCTTGTATTGGCGTCGTAACAATAACCTTTGGTGCTTGTGGTGCTTGTGGTGTTGTTTCTTTTATAGGTACATTATGTTCCAGAGATGGTTTCGGAATGACCGCAGTGACGGCCGCAGCCGCAGAGTTTGGCCATGAAATCTCGCATACAGGAACCATATTATAGGTAACCTGTGGATTTTCGATTACAGGAGGTTGGACAATCTTGGTCTCTTCACGATTCATCCATCGAATGATTTCTTTTTCATGATACATTTGAAGAAATTCCATGGTATATCCAATATCGGTATCGGTTTGATTACTTTTTTTATTAAATCGGATGCCCAAAATCGAGTGAAGCGTCTTGGACTGGAACCACACCTCGTGTTTGATAAATTGAGCGTACCAATCCTGTCGAGGTTTTCGAAAATTGAGGTCACGACCCACAATACGATGATTCTGAATGAGATCGACCGTACCAAATGCTGGAGGTGGAAAAGCTTCTTGTTCTTTTTCGCTAGCATCACCCCCCAATTTCTCATAATGACAGCTCCGGAATAATAGCTCATCCACAAGCGTCATGGACGCCAGCACCCGATTACTCACCTCCTCGCTACGGAGATTACTATTGCCATTCTTGCGTTTCTCAATGAATTCAATTAGCTCGATACGCGAATTGTTTTTACGAAGAATGAAAAAATTATAAAACTGGGCTTGGTCTCGATAGACGTATATCTTACTTTCCATGACAAACCCAGGCGTATCAAAAAAATAAAAAAAGTGTGGTTGCTCTTGAAGGGTTTCAGACCCACTCAAGACGATGTCTTTCTTTCCTTCTATAAAAATCCCACACAATGCTATGGAGCGTAGAGGATGTTGTCTCAGAAAATATTTGTAGTGATACGCCACCTCTTCGACCAATTTTTCAATCTTTTGATGTTTTTGTACGAATTCATGTCGCAGGTTCTCCATTATAAAAGACGTCCCAAATGCATAGGGATGATAGTCTTGAAAAAATTCTTTCGTAATTTCCAAAATCTTGGGATCCCATCGATTCGATTCCTCCATCTCATCCCAATCCGCAATCGCCTTGTAATATTTTTGTGTTTCTGTATCAAAGGTCAACACACTCAACGTATTTCCAAGATTAACCGAAGCGCTCTTGAATCCGGTACCAAATTCTCCAATATCATGATCGGTTCGTTCTCTCTCATAGGTCCAAGAAAAAATGGATTGGAGTTTGGCGTGAGAAATTCCCGATGGAGCGTCATCTGACAAAATAAGCTTGTTGATTTTTACATGTCCATGTTCCTTTTTTTCTTTTAGTTCAATCCGAATATTTTGACAATTGGTATCACACGCATTATCTATAAATTCAAAAATAGAGGAAAAAAAATCATACCCAGAGTGACGCGCTTTTTTGATCTCGCCGCGAACAGAAGGACGACAATCTATTTTTTCTAGCATGGTTGTTTTTTTATTTAGTTTTGTTTTTAAATTACCCCCGAGAGAGCTTAAAGAAATTTTTATTTTCGTTGATCATTTGGACGATTTCCTTGTGTCGTTCGTACAAGAATTTTAAAAGCTGTGGAGAGGAAACCAAACTAGAAAGCGACATTTTATAGAGCTGGTATAATTGTAAACACTGATGTGGGTTCCATTCATATTGATCCTTGTAGATTTTTAAAATATCTTCAAATGAATATTCTTGTGTGGACGAATTCGTTGAGTGTTTCTTGTAGTGCGTGGACAAAAAATGGTTTATAAATTCATCATCGGCTTGTTTGGTTTTTTCTCGTATTGAAAGATTACGTGAGCTCATATATTTGAGTTGTACAATGACTCGTTGGAATTTTGTAGGATACGTATTATCAAATTCATAAATTTGTTGTTGTAAACTGTCGGGAAGACGATTCATTTTGTGTATTCACTGTGTTTTTTATTTTTTTTTCATTTCTAAAATTGATTCACTTTTATTTTTTTTCGTTTTATGAAAAAAATCATGAGAAACTTTTACTCTTTTTCCGCTTTTTCCGCGACTATCGCTTTTATCGCTATTACTACGCTCTCTGCGTCTTGTTCGGCTTTTGTGCCACCCCCTCTAAAATCTTTTCTACTGGATCAGCCTGGTGTTTCCGCACCCCTCGGGTTTTTTGATCCCCTTGGATTTTCAGAGAATAAATCCATCTTGGAGAGCAAAAAGCTCCAGGAAGCGGAACTTAAGCATGGTCGTGTCGCCATGTTGGCCGCGGTAGGTCTGCTCGTTCAGAATCAATTTCACCCTTTTTTTAGAGGTGACGTCGATATTGGAAGCTCCATCTATCACTTTCAGGAGGTGGCATCTCTATATCCCTGGTTTACCCCTCTGATTGTTTCTATTATTGGTCTGGTTGAATTTGCTACCCTCCAAAAGGGTTGGCAGGACGTTCCTGAGACGGGAATTACGCCTCTAAAGGAGGATTATATCGTGGGGGATCTTGGTTTAGATCCCTATGATACGAAAAGCAATCCCAACACGTTCAAGATTATTCGAACCAAAGAGCTTAATAATGGAAGACTCGCTATGATTGCCACCCTCCTGATTGTTCTCCAGGAGTTGGCCAAGACACATTAAGCTTTTTTTTGTTGTTTTTTATTTTCAAATTTTTTGGAATAAAAAACGTTGGTTGTATTAAAAAAATTTTATTTTAATTTTTTTTTGTCGTCTGAATTTTTTACAAATAAATTTGATGAATGTTCACTTTTCTCCCTTACCATCATATCCATTATCTTTTACCCATTGTATCGCCTCGAGTTGTGGAGGATTGGTACACAATAGTAATGTACAACTATTACAATTTACGGGACATCCATTTTCGATGGCCCATTTGAAAATCTCGATATGATGGTTTGAAAGCGCGGCATCGGTCGTTTCACTGTCCCAAGGGCATCCTTGTTGGTGTGCCCACTCCAAAATTTCAAAATGACCTGCTTCCGTCGCAAAAGTACATGTATATTTATCCCACGGGTAATCTTGTTGGCGCAACCTTTTCAAAATTTCTAATTGTCCACCGCTGGCCGCGCTAGAACAAAGACTTGTATCTGACGGGCACCCATTATCAAGCGCCCATTGTAAAACCTCCCCATGTCCGCTATAGGCCGCTGAATTGCAAGTCAGTTCGTCCCAGGGGCAATCTCGTTCTCGTACCCACTTTAAGATCTCTAATTGTCCTCCGCTGGCCGCGCTAGAACATGTTTCTTCATCCCATGGACATTCGTGTTCGTAAGCCCATTTCAAAATCTCAAAATGTCCCCAGTAGGCCGCATTGGAACATGTTTTTTCATCCCACGGGCAGTCACGTCCATGCGCCCACTTTATAATTTCCAAATGTCCACCACGATTGGCCGCAAAAGCACAGGTATCTTCATCCCAAGGGCATCCTCGTTCTCGAGCCCACTTTAAGATCTCCAAATGTCCTTGTTCCCCCGCCGCAGCGCATGTACTTTCATCCCAAGGGCACCCTTGTTCGTGCGCCCACTTTAAAATTTCCAAATGTCCATTTTCCGCGGCTGCGGAGCATGTATCGTCATCCCATGGGCACTTTTGTTCTCGTACCCACTTTAGAATTTCCAAATGTCCGCCACCCGCGGCTGCTTCACAGGTATATTCATTCCATGGGCACCCTTGCTCTCGGGCCCACTTTAGAATTTCCAAATGTCCACCACTCGCGGCGTAAGAACACGTACTTTCATCCCATGGGTACCCTCGATCACGTGCCCATTTTAACCACTCGATTTTATTTTTTCTAGCCGCGGTACAAGCAAGTTCAGATTCCTCGGTTTCTTTTAACCACTGTCGAAAATCCATGACTTCCTTATACACCCACTGGTGTTCATTAATATGCGTTTTAAAAACTTTCACGTTCATTTTTTTCACTCTCGACAACACGTGCCAGGGAATCTCCGCGATACCAAGATAATCCATTGTTTTCAAGAGGTCTACAATACAAGGTGGTTTGCGTAGCTTGGGGTCTTTAATATAGGGTAAATTGGCTTGGTGAAAAGGGGAAAGACAATCCTCACTAATTTCATCTAGTAGGGGCATTTTTGTGTTTTGAATTTTTGAAAAATACAAAATAAATCATTTTTATATATATTTTTTTTTGCTAGCTAGTCTAATCCAAACTCCTCCAGATCAATCTCGACCTCTTCTAGATCCTCCTCTCCGACGCGATCCGGTTCAAGAATTTCCTCCTTGTCTACATTTTCTTCCTCGTCGTCCCCAAGATCCTCACCATCTACAGGGATGACCTCGGTTCCTGATTCCAGATCCGTCAAAAAGTCCTCCACGTCCTTGATAGTCATGACTCGTCCACTTTGATGTCGAGGGTTGTTAATACTGGTTTCAACAGAAGCAGCTGTGTTGGTGGTTGAAGCATAATAGTAAGGTGGTGCTTCGGTCATCGTTCCAATCCACTTCAACCCATCGGGGATCATGGAAATATCGAGGTAGTCGTGTTCGTCAGGGGGATCCATTTCCGAAAGATCAACCCACTCACTCTCTATAAACATCATGGTCTCCACCTCGAGTTTCTGAAGCTCTACATTGGGTGTTCTGGCGGGCCTCTGTCCCTCCAACTGAAGTGAAAGTTGCTCTCTAAAGTGGCCTTGGAGGATACGCCACACAAAACTCGTGGATGCCTCTTTCCATCCCTCTTGAATCTTGAGTTGGCTTTCGGAGTTGTAAAGACGAAGCTCGGGAAACACCAGGTCGTTGGACGCTCGCAACAGGGAATCATATCGGAAAAAACACTTTTGAAGCTTGGTAGGAAGCGATCCATGAAAGCGTGTGAGAGGCTCCGCGGGGTCCAGCCTCCCAATCAGTTTATAGTAGACGCCAATGTACTGAAAGGGATCGGTGACGCCTGTCACGGACGCGTGTAACATCTCGAGGATTTTTTTAATATGAAATCGAGAACCCAGGATCTGGGTGAGTCGGAAGGAGAGAATCGACTCGCACTTTTCTTTAATCTTGGCGAATTTGGGAATGTCTTGGAGGCTTTTCAATTTTCGAAGCGCCGTCTTGGGAATCGAGGTTGGAGACTTGAACCACGCCTGCTCTCGAGCAAATATCGCTTCGTCCTGATAAGCCCAAGACGATGAGCCCGCGGTGCCTACACGATAGCAGATGTAGAATCGGTGTCCGTTTTTGGAGATGAATTCTTTTTTACACTGCTTGGAACCCTCCAACACATACTCCTGATGAAACGCCGACGAGGGAGCAAACCATTCCTTTTTCAATTCCTTGCCATAAAAGGTGGTATTGTTGTCGAGAGAACGGATCATCATCGACTCGAACGACATCCAGGGCCTGGTCATGGACACAAAAGGATAGCGGGTGAACAAAAAGGAAGAAAATTTTGCGGCGGCGGACTCGATTCGCGTTTTTAAAGTTTTTTTGGATGGAACAGGAAGCTCACTTCCGTCCTTGTGGATAAATTTGGTACGTAGTTTCATATCAAAGTCTCTCAGCAGAATCTCAAACGACTGCCCCGAAGTCTCTTGTTTTTTTCGAATCATCTTGTAGTCGTCGAGGTCCAGGCGCTCCGCCTTGCGAATCCTTTGCTCGGTGGTCAAAAATTTCATATAGTCCTTGAAAGGTTTTGCTTTCTGGGGGTCCGGAAGGGCGTCCAATACCTCCAAGGGTTGATAGCGGTATGTACGAATAAAGTCTCCCAAGACCTTGGAGACACTGGGCTTGAAATCGGTCCCCTCCAGGAGATCCAAGTATACGGAAAGAGGCACAAAGCTCATGAGAAACTCCTTCTCGATAAAGTTAAAATCAAGGGAAGGGTAAAACCCTATATCATAGACAATCTTTTGCTCAAACTCCAAGATGGCCTTGTATAGATCATTGGCGGTTTTCCACTTTTTTTTGTTTTCGAGGACGGCCTGGAAAAATCGGATATAAAAAAGAGATTCTACGCGGGTGTCGAGTCCCCACTTGTTGATGATTTCCATAGGGTTCTTGACTTTTTCGGGGAAATTCGCCACGGCTTCATTTTTTTTCTTGTAAACCTTTTTCATTCGATTGCTGAAAATTCATAATTAATAGAAAAATTAAAGAAAAAAAATGATTTGAAAAAAAATTAATCGAAAGGAAATAAAAATGGCCCATCTTCACTCTTTTTTACATGATCATCGTACAGATAAAAAAGCTTCACATATATCCATGATTTTCCCAAAAGGAAAATTTTTACTCAAGGAGGAAGATATGAAAACATTTTGGGACTTATATTCAGCTTATGACCAATCAAAAGGAATTGGGGAAATGCCAAATTCTCCTCTTTTGCCCGTGATGGTAGACGTCGATCTTAAGATAGAAATTACCAATAATCATCAGTTTTTGGAAAACCGGGTTCTTTATTCCTTGGAACACGTAAAAACACTGGTAGGCATCTATCAGAAAATCCTCTCTGAGATCTTGATGGATCTCGAAGAAAAACACCTCGTCTGTTTTTTGTTGGAAAAAAAGGCGTATATTGTCAAAAACAGGGACAAGACCTATCTCAAGAATGGGTTTCACCTTCACTTTCCTCACATTTTTATGAACAAGACTATTCACGAGAATGAGCTTTTGCCGCGTGTACGTTTGGAGCTCAAGAAACTCAAGGGAACCGATCTTCCCGATGTGCCAAAACCCGAGGATTGTGTTGATAAGAACTATATCAAGAACGCATGGCTCTTGTATGGCAGCCAGAAAGAAAACAATGAGCCTTATCTTGTGACTTGTGCGCTGGATCCTCAGACCCGTGTGGTCGAGGACTGGCAGAACGTGTTTGAGAACTATGATCTCTTTGATACCAACGCGCAAAAGATTCCTATTGACGTGATTGATATTGATCGATTTTTACCGCAGATTTTTAGCGTACATCTTAATCATCGAGAGGCCTATGTTTATGACATTAAGAATGATTTGCCTCCGGTAGCCAACAAGGCCCCCAAATCCGCGGAAATAGTGCCCAAGAAAAAGATTGTTTATCCCGAAAATAGTGAGGACGTGAATAATCTTGTCGATCAGCTCTTGGGGGCGTTGGCGGATGAAAGAGCCGAGGATCATAATGAGTGGATGAGGATCGGATGGATCCTCTTTAATATCTATAGTGGTAGTCCGGAGGGATACGAAAAATGGTTGGAATTCTCTCGTCGTTCTCAAAAGTTTGAAGAGACGGTGTGTAACTACGAGTGGAACAAAATGTCCAAGAAAGATTTGACGATTGGTTCCCTCAAGTATATCGCCAAGGAGGATAATCCTCAGCTGTATGGCAAAATTATGGCGGACTATACATTGCCTATTTTCGAAAAGTGTATCAAGCTTGACGGTACACATACCGATATTGCCAATGTTTTACACCAAAAGTATGAATCCGAGTATGTCTGCGCGTCGTTGGAAAGAAAGACGTGGTTTGAATTCAAGAATCATATATGGAAACGAGTCGATAGCGGTTATTCCCTGAGTAAAAAGATTTCTACCGAGCTGGTCGCCGAATACGAGTTGATTGGTAGGGACGCGGCGATGAAAAGTATGAGCGCCGACTCGGAAGATGATTCTTCTCGAGAGAAAAAGAGATTTGACTCTATCAAGAAACTGGTTCGAAATCTTAAAAGCTCTCCTTACAAGGCCAATGTGATGAAAGAGGCGGCCGAGGTGTTTTATTATGATGATTTTCTATCCAAACTCGACACGAATCCCTATCTGATTGCGTTTGCGAATGGTGTCTATGACATTAAGAATCACGTGTTTCGAGATGGTCAGCCGACCGATTTTATCAGCATCAAGATGAATATCAGCTATCGCGATCACTACACACAAAACTCCAAAGAGCTTACAGAACTTCACCACTTTTTTGAAAAGATTTTTCCTGATAAGGATGTTCGAGAGTATTTTTTGGACTCGGTGGCCGATATTTTTATTGGTGGGAATTTTAACAAGACGTTTCAATTCTGGACGGGAGAGGGAGATAATGGAAAGTCGATTACTCAGATGATTTTCGAGCAGATGCTGGGTCCCTATAATATCAAGCTCCCTACTGCGCTCATTACCGGCAAACGCACCCAATCGAGCCAAGCGTGTCCAGAGCTGGTACGAGCAGGCAGCGGTGTACGACTCGCGATGCTTCAAGAGCCCGACAAGAAGGATTGTATGAATATTGGAATCTTGAAAGAGTTGACCGGGAATGATACCTTTTTCGCGCGTGGTCTCTACAAGGAGGGCCAAGAAATTACCCCCATGTTTAAGCTTATCCTGGTGTGTAACGAACCACCCAAGCTCCCTCATAGCGACAAGGCGACATGGAATCGAATCAAGCTGATTCCTTTTGAATCGACGTTTACGAATGACGCCCCCGAGACGTTTGAAGAACAGCTCCTCCAAAAACGCTTTCCCAAGGACGAGCAGTTCAAGGACAAGATTCCCAAAATGTTGGAACCCCTGGCGTGGTTTTTACTCCAACGTCTCAAAAATAAACCCAAAATGAAGAAAGAGCCACTCAAGGTGACCATGGCGACCGCCAATTATAAGAAAAAGAATGATATTTTCAAGCAATTCATCGACGAGTCGATTGAAGAGAAAGAGGGCAAGTTTTGTAGCGCGTTTGAATTGTATTCTTCCTTTAGAGAGTGGCAGAAAGCGAGCTGCCCGAATCATCCTTGTCCTGACAAGAATGAGTTGGTGGAATATTTTACAAAACTATGGGGGCCGACAGACGCCCGTGGTGGATGGAAAAACAAGCACTTGTGTGGGCCTGTGGATATGAATTGAGTTGGGTTGGGGCAAGCGTCCGTGGTAATGTGTAAAAAAAATCGATAAAAAATTTTTTGGATTTTTTATGGTTGGAGAT
>Ga0209651_1000253_pt1 | contig 20009 bp, 14 predicted proteins | sample LauGreFBDMM110SN_2_FD_188216 | JGI IMG/M metagenome (GOLD analysis project Ga0209651, IMG submission 188216) | Freshwater lake microbial communities from Lake Michigan, USA - Fa13.BD.MM110.SN (SPAdes) (version 2) | ecosystem: Environmental > Aquatic > Freshwater > Lake | place: Lake Michigan... | reverse complement strand
GGAAATCGATGCCTCGTTCGCGGCAGCGCTGAAACTGGGGAAAGTGCGCGGACCCCAGCCCCGGTCGTTGTGGGTGTTGTCCACGAACTTCAGGTCTTTGCCGAACTGCTGCTCTAGCACCCCGGCGGCGGCACTCGACTGCACCGAATGGCCGGACGGGTACTCCGGAAAATTGGGCGTGGTGAACAGCGGCGTGACCCAGTTGCTGTCAATAAACAATTGGATATACGTGACCGGACGAATCAGGTTGTAGCGGTATTTGGCCGCCCACCCGGCCACAAAAGCGTCGGACATGGCCATGTTCAGCAACACATGGGTGGACGCCGCGCGGCCGAGGTCGGCTTTCTGGGTGCGCAGCAAATCGTTGGCGATATAGGACCAGTGGCCGGCAGGCGTTGGCGTCTTGCCCGGATCGTCGGCCCAGTACAGGGCGAACTGGCGCTGCTCCTGGGTCGCGGCATTGCTGATGTCAAAGACCTCTTTGGCGGCACGGTAAAAGGGCGAATCGCTCTCTTCCGCGAAAGGCGGGTGCGGCGGGGGCACACAATCTTGCGCCGACTTCAGCACAAATGGCCGGACCTCGCCCCACCAGGACAGCAGCGGCGGCAAGTATCTGGAGGGCGTTGCGGTCCAGTTACCCGGGCCGCTGGGCGGGACGTAGTTGGCGCGGGTGCGGCGCAGCGGGCCCCAGGCTTCGTGGCCGCCGTCGGTGCGGGCCCAGGTCATGATGGCCATGGCCATGAGCTTGCCAAAGGTCTCGGAGCGGTTGGTGATGTCAGCGGTGATGGTGCCCGGATCAAAGTCATCCGGGTATTTCAATGGCAGGCTGCGTTCCAGCAGGTCGATGCGGCCCTTGTTCTCGGCGCTGGCGTTGCTGAACATCATGCGCGTCATGGTGGCCATAGACGCATTAGCCACCGTCGGCCAGTGCAAGGGTTCGTCGGGTTGCGCCCAGGGCAGGGAACTGAGTTCATTCAGCTGCCCCGCCAGACTTTGATGCCCCGGCATACCGGGCACAACCGACTCGTACAGCGTCAGCCCCAGATAAGCCAGGGTGCGTGCCGCCACGGGCGGGCTGTTTCCCGGGGTTTGTTGCAGCAGTTGTGAGACCAGATAAAACCACTCGTACGCGACTGCGGAGCTGTACGCGCTGGCCGGCGGTGCCAGCGTGATGGTGGGCGGCGTTTGGGCGCGGGCAGGGGTGAGCAACACGCAGGCACCCAGCATCAGCGCGGCGACTGCACGGGTAAAAAGAGATCGGACCGATGTCATGGCGCGCTCCAAGGGCGCATACCGCTTTGGCGGTCCAGTACATAAAAGCCATCGGCGTCGGCGGTAATCCAATCGCTCCATCCGGACCCCGGCCATTGCACCCGCACCTTGGCTTGCGTGGCCGCGCCCAAGCCGAAATGCATCCAGCCCAGATGGCCGCTGGCATGGCCTCCGCCCACGGTGCGTTCTTCGCGCTGCACCCGCTCACCGGTCTGCACTTCCACCCACGCGCCCACGGCATCGCGGTTGCCCCCGCTTTGGCGCAAGCGCAGTTGCAGCCAACGGCCCACTGGGGCGGGCGCAGCCGCCTTGCCACTGCCCACGTTGCGCCAGAGTTGCGCTTTTTCCCAGCGGTTAACCACCACCATGTCTAACAAGCCGTCGCCATTGAGGTCGGCCAGCATGCCGCCACGCCCGCGCCGGAAACTGGCCACGCCGGACTGGCTGCCAGCCTCCAAAAATTTGCCGTCTGGCTGGCCGAGCAAGAGGTTGTTTGGATCTTGAATAGCAAAGTCCGGCATGGTCGATACATTGCCTTTGACAATGAACAGGTCACTCCAGGTGTCGTTGTTCACATCTGCAAATTGCGCGTGCCAGGCGGTGGAGGGGTGGATGTCGCCACCGATATAGGGCCGGTGCGCCGTGATGCCGCGCTTGAAGGCCTCGTCCACATAGACCGGCCGGCTGCCGTCGCCGCTGAGCTTCTGGAACTTGTTGTCGGCCATGCTGGTGAGAAATACTTCCGGGAAACCGTCGCCATCGATGTCATGGCTGGCAATGCCCATGCCCCAGATTTGCAAACGCTTCCAACCCTCTTCGGCGGTGTAAGCGGTGGGTGGCTTGCCAGGCTGGATTTTCCAGAGCTGTTCCTGCCCGCCTTTGTAGTACTCGCGGTCATTGCTCACCCGCAGGGAGGCTTCGCCGCTGCGGTTCCAATCCGAGAACAACATGGACAGCGCGCAGTAGCCTGGGGCCAGCGGCTCGGGCGCAGCGAAACGCCCGCCTGCGGGGTCGGGGCGCAGCAGCACGCCGGGTGTGCAAGTGCCCCAGGGAAAGTCAGGGCGGCTGCGGTCGTAGTAGGTGCCAAAGGCTAGGGTGGGCCAGGACTGGCCCCGTTCCCAGGTGGCAGAAAAAGCGGTGTTCCAGTCGTTGCCCGCCGGGATATTCCAGCGTTCATTGGCGCGCTCGAACTTGCAGCCACCCAGGCCGCGAAAGACCTGGTTTTCGCCCACGCGCAGCACGACGAGGTCCATCTGGCCGTCGCTGTCAATGTCCAGCGGATAGGCGCCGGTGGCGTTGGTCAGCTCCAGGCCCGAGCGTTGCTCTTGTAATTTGAGGGGGCCGCCGCGCACGCTGCGGTTGCGGTAGAACTTGGCTTTGTTGACGCCACCCGTGACGTAGATTTCGGGCAGCCCGTCGTCGTCGCAATCGAATACGGCCACGCCGCCGCCGACCATGAATTCGTCTTCGCCTTCAAAGCGGCTTTGCAGGCCGGCTGCCTCGCCTTCCTCGACAAAACGCGCAATCGCCGGGCTTACAGGACCGGCTGTCCAGCCCGGCGACGCGCCGTGCAGCAACAAAACTGCCAGCAGCAGCCTGGCCTTGCTGCGCACAGTAATTGGCGATTCAGATAGTGACCCAGGCACCGGTTTTCTCCGACGCGAACAGGGCATCGATCACGCGCATATTGGCGATGGCATCTTCCACGCCGTAGGGCAGGGCGATCTCGCCGCGCACCACTTGCGAGAAGGCATCGCCTTGCAATCCGTACTGGTCACAGGCGGCAATGGTCTCGCTGTGGACCGAGCTGCCATCGAGTTGCGAGCCGTCGTCGGTGAAGATCTGGGTGCTGCCGCCCAAAGGCGCGTTAAAGGGAATCTGTATCTCGATGCGCGTGGCGGTTCCGCAGACCTGCACCCGCTGGTAGGGCACCGATTGGGTCGACACGGTAAAGTCCAGCCGGCGGCCCTTGCCGAAGTCCACCAGCGCGCTGACCAGGCGGTCGGTTTTGAATTCCGGGTCGCGCTCGACCAGCGCAATCGCGCGCACCGGTTCGCAGCCAAACAGCAGGCGAGCGGTGATGATGGGGTAGCAGCCAATGTCGTAGAGCGCGCCGCCGCCGATATCGGCCTGGTTGCGGATGTTGGCCGCGTCACGGTTGAAATACGAAAAGTAGGACTGGATCGCGCGCAAGTCACCCAATGCGCCGCTGTGCACGCGGTCGCGCACCGTGAGCCATTGCGGATGGAAGCGCACCATAAAGGCTTCCATGATGTGCACCTTCTCCGCGACCTCGCGCAGTTGCGCGGCCTCGGAGGCTGTCAAAGCCATGGGCTTTTCGCATAGCACATGCTTGCCCGCCCGCGCCGCCATCAGCGTCAGCGGCACATGCTGGTCATTGGGCAAGGGGTTATAGACCGCTTCGATCTCGGGGTCGGCCAGCAGCTCTTCATAGCTGCCGTAGGCGGTGGGAATGCCCAGTTTCTCGGCCAGTGCGCGGCCCCGCCCCAGATCGCGCGAAGCGATGGCGCGGATGTCGCAGTGCCGCGCCGCCTGCATGCCGGGAATCACTTTTTCCCAGCCGATGCGGGCCGTGCTGAGCACGCCCCAGACTACTTTTTTCATGGTGTTTTGGCCTTGGTGCGTGTTTACAAATAGGCGTTGAGCAGGTTTTCCAGGTACTCCTGGCGGCCTGACACTGGGGCGGTGTCGCGGTTCGCCGCCAGCACCTGTTCAGCCAGGGTATCGAGTCCCAGGCCGCCGCCCATGATCTGCTGGCCCAACGGCGCTTGCCAACCGGCGTAACGTGCATCGACGTGCGCAGCCAGTTTGCCGTCCTGCAGCATGTTTTCAGCCACCAACAGCGCGCGGGCGGCCACGTCCATCGCGCCCACGTGGCCGTAAAACATGTCTTGCGGATCGATGGATTGGCGGCGCACTTTGCTGTCAAAGTTCAAGCCTCCGTTCGTGAAGCCGCCAGCTTGCATGATCAGGTACATCGCCAGCGCGGTCTCGGCGATGCTGTTGGGGAACTGGTCGGTGTCCCACTGGCATTGCATGTCACCCCGGTTCATGTCGATGGAGCCGAAGATGCCCAGATCGATAGCGCTGGCAATTTCGTGCTCAAAGCTGTGACCGGCCAGCGTGGCGTGGTTGGCTTCGATGTTGACGCGGATTTCTTTTTCCAGCCCATGCTTTTGCAAGAATCCGAACACGGTGGCGACGTCGAAGTCGTACTGGTGCTTGGACGGTTCGCGCGGCTTGGGCTCGAGCAGGATGGTTCCCTTGAAGCCGATCTTGTGTTTGTAGTCCACCACCATATGTAGAAAGCGGCCCATCTGGTCCAGCTCCTGGCCCATCCGCGTGTTCAGCAGGGTCTCGTAACCCTCGCGTCCACCCCACAACACGTAATTAGCACCGCCCAGTTTCAGGGTCGCGTCCATCGCTTCTTTGACCTGCAGCGCGGCGAGCGCAAAAATTTCCGGATCCGGGTTGGTCGCCGCGCCCGCCATGAACCGGCGGTGGCTGAACAAATTGGCCGTACCCCAAAGCAAGCGGATACCGCTGGCCTCTTGCTTGGCCGCCAGCACGTCGACCATGGCGCGCAGGTGATTGGCGCTCTCACGCGGGCTGCTGCCCTCGGGCGCTACATCGCGGTCATGGAAGCAGTAGTAGGGCGCGCCGAGTTTGCTGAAAAAGTCAAACGCCGCATCGGCCTTGGCATGCGCCGCCGCCATGGGGTCTGCCATGTGCTGCCAGGGACGCTCAAACGTGCCGTCGTAACCAAAAGGATCAAAGCCGTTCCAGGAAAAACTGTGCCAGTAACACACGGCAAAACGCAGCTGCTCTTCCATGCGCTTGCCCAGCACCATACGGTCTTTGTCGTACCAGCGGAAAGCCAGCGGGTTGTGGGATTGCGGCCCCTCGTAGCGGATCGGGTCTACGCCGTGGAAATAGGTCTTGCTCATAAAAATTGCTGCCAGGTAAAGGTGAAGGGGTGCGTGGTTCAGGCGATGCCGCGCAAGGCCGGGTACAGGGCTCGAAAACGCAGAAAACGTGCGCCCAGCATCGCATGTTCTGCGGGATCACTGCGGTAAGTGTGGGCTATCTCGGGCTTGCGGCAGACCTGCGCAACCGTTGCGCCCGTGGCCAGCCAGCCCAGGCGTGCGGCACCCAGCGCACCACCGGCGGCAGATTCGGGGTGGGTCACGATGTCCAGATCGAGTGCGCAGGCCAGTTGCTGCGCCCAAAACGCACTGCGCGCACCGCCGCCTACCAGCGAGAGCTGCTGCGGTGCGCTGCCAGCGGCCTGCAAGGCGCGCAAGCCATCGTTCAAACCGAAGGTGACGCCCTCAATCACTGCGTAGGCCAAGGCCGCCTGATCGGTGCTGTGGTTCAGGCCATGGAAGCTGCCGCGCACCTGCGCATCGTTATGCGGCGTGCGCTCGCCGCTGAGGTAAGGCAAAAACAAGGGCGCTGTGTTGCGCGCAGCGGGCGGCAGGCTGGCGGCTTTGGCCTCCACAGCCGCAGCGGAGTCCAGGCCCAGCGCACCGGCCGCCCATTGCAGGCAACTGGCTGCGGACAGCATCACGCTCATCTGGTGCCAGCGCTGGGGCAGGGCGTGGCAGAAGGCGTGGGTGGCACTGGCCGCATTGGGTTGGTAGCTGGGGGTCACCACAAACAGCACGCCGCTGGTGCCCAGCGACAAAAAGCCTTCGCCCGCATCCACCGCACCCATGCCAACCGCACTGGCTGCGTTATCGCCCCCGCCACCGGCCACGACGATGCCAGCAGCAAGGCCCAGCGCAGAGGCAGCCGATGCGCTGAGTGCGCCACCGGCTTCGCTGCCTTCCACCAGGCGCGGCATCTGGCGCTCCTGCAAACCGGTGAGCGCCAGCAGGACCGGTGACCAGGCGCGCGCGGCTACATCCAGCCACATGGTGCCGCTGGCGTCCGACATATCGCAGACGTACTCACCAGTGAGTTGCAAGCGCACATAGTCTTTGGGCAGCAGCACCTTGGCGATCTGGGTAAAGATGTGCGGCTCAAGTTGTTGCACCCAGCGCAGCTTGGGCGCGGTGAAGCCGGGCATCGCCAAAGAGCCCGCGCGTTGCGGCAGATCTGGCAGCTCCTGCATCATGTCCAGGCATTCCTGGTCGCTGCGCACATCGTTCCACAAAATCGCCGGGCGCAGCACCCGGTCGGCCGCGTCGAGCAAGACCGCGCCGTGCATCTGCCCCGACAGGCCGATGGCGCGCACCGCCGCATAGTCCCCGGGGTTCTTGGTGCGCAGCGTCGCCAGGGCTGCGCAGGTGGCACTCCACCAGTCGGCCGGATTTTGCTCGCTGTGCCCGGGGTGGGGGCGGCTGATCTCCAAGGCGCTGCCGGCGGTGTCGATCACGCGGTGGTCTTCTGCCAGCAGCAAGACCTTGACTTCTGAGGTGCCGACATCAATCCCCAAAAACATGGCTGGCTCCTTGTGACAGTGGGCGCAGAAAACGGTGCAAGACCAAGGCCGCCGCTCCGACAGCCGGTGCTTGCAGACCATAGCGCGCCGCGCGGATCTCGGTCATGGGCATGCCCGACTGGCGGGTGTACTGCGCCACCGTCGCTTGCGCCTGCGCCAGCAGACCGGGGTGCTCGGCGCAGATTTTGCCGCCAATGACCACCGTCTTCGGATTGAAGAGCGCGTCCAGGTTTTGGATCAAAACGCCCAGGTACTGCCCCGCGCGTGCCACATCTGCAGCGCCCTTGATTGCGCGTGCGCCGATGAAGGCTTCGGCGCAACCGTGTCGCCCGCAGGAACATGGCGGCCCGTCAACCTGCACAATCGTGTGGCCAATCTCACCGGCAGCACCGCGGGCCCCGGTGAACAACCGATCGTTGAGCACAATGCCCGCGCCCACACCGACATCGCAGTTGATAAATATCAGCGGATCGTCTTTGTCCCCGATACCGAACTCGTATTCGCCTAAAGCGGCAGCATCGGCGTCGTTTTGTACATGCACGTTGCTGCAGGCAATTCCCGCCGCGGCAAAGGCGGCGCTGACCATGGTCAAAAAATCCAGATTGCGCCAGCCCAGGTTGGGCGCGAAATGCACCAGCCCCGTGCTGTCGTGGACTGCTCCGGGTAAACACAGGCCCACACCACTGATGGTGATCCGGCGCGCCGCCAAATCCGCACACAAGGGCTGCAACAGTCCGGTCGCCTGGGCGCATACCGCCTGCGGGTCGGGGCTTTGCAGCGGTACTTCATGCTCGGAGAACACCTCTCCGGTGAGTGATACGCAGACCATGCGCAGGCATTCAACCGCCACCTCGATGCCGATCAAGACCCGGCCCTGGGCATTGAGTTGCAGCGGGGTGGACGGGCGTCCCAGGCCATCACCCGTCACTGGCGAGCTGGCCTCGACCAGCCACTGCTCGTCCAGCAGCTCGCGCACCAGGGCGCTGACCGTGGACTTGGTCAGGCCGCTGTGGGCAGCCAGACGCGCCCGAGACAGCCCGCTTTGCTGCTGAATCAGGCGCAGCAACACGCTGCGGTTGATGCGCTTGAGCAGCTGCTGGTCGCCGGTGGTTTGCATAGGGCAGGGCGGCTGTCAGCGCGCCGGGCGTTCCGTCTGGGTTTTGCCGGCCGGTGCCTTGCCCGCGATGATCATGCCCAGCACCTCGTCCTCGGTCACATCCTGGGTGCGGTAGGTGCCGATGCGTTTGCCGTTTTTCATCACGGCCAATCGGTCGCTCAAGGCGAACACATCGTGCATGTCATGGCTGATCAAAAAGATACCGACGCCTTCGGCCTTGAGTTGCTGGATCAGGTTACCCACCATCGCGGTTTCTTCCGGCCCCAACGCGGCGGTTGGTTCGTCCATGATCAGGATGCGGGCGTTGAAATAAATCGCCCGCGAGATCGCCACCACCTGGCGCTGTCCCCCGGAGAGGCGGCGCACCGGAATGCGGATGTTGGTGAAGTTTTTGTTCAGGCGCTGGAACACCTTACGGGCGTCCGCGTCCATGCGGTGGTCGTCCAGCGTGCGCCAGCGGGTCAGCAGCTCGCGGCCCAAAAACAGATTGGCCACCGCGTCCAGGTTGTCGGCCAGCGCCAGGGTTTGGTAAATCGATTCGATGCCCAGGTTTTGCGCATCCGATGGCGAGCGGATTTGCACTTTTTCGCCCGACAGCAGCACCTCGCCGCTGTCAATCGGGTAGGCCCCGGCCAGCATCTTCATCAACGTGGATTTGCCCGCGCCGTTGTGGCCGAGTACGGCAACCACTTCGCCGGGGTACAGGTTCAAACTGACCTCATCAACCGCTAGCACGCCGCCGAAGGCTTTGCGGATATTGCGCAGCTCGACCAGGCAGCGGCTGGTATCGATCGCGGGCTTGCTGTGGGGTGTGTTGTCGGTGGCGTTCACAGCGCGTCTCCCGTCCATTTGCGGTAGGCCACATCGAAGACCACCGCCGCAATCAGCACCTGGCCGATGATGATGTAGCGCGTACCAATCGACACGTCGAGCAGCAGCATGCCGCTGTCAATGCATTGCATGATGAGCGCGCCCAGCACCGAGCCGATGATGGTGCCGCTGCCACCGGCCAGAGCGGTGCCGCCGATCACGGTAGCCGCAATCACCAGCAGCTCCAGGTTGTTGCCCAGCGAATTGGTGCCCGCGTTCAGGCGCGAGATGGCCACGATGGCGGCAATCGTGATCAACACCGCCAAAAGCAGGAACAAGAGCATCGTCACCCGGCGCACCGGAATACCGACCAGCGCTGCCGCATCCGGATTGCCGCCGATGGCAAAGATATAGCGCCCAAAGCGCGTGCGGTGCACCAGAAAGGAAATCACCAACGCCACCGCGCCCCAGATCAAAACCGGAATCGGTACGCCCTGCGGTGCGTCTTTATTGGGGATGTGGTACGCGTTCATGGTGGCCACAAAGGCCAGCACAATGGCTACGGGAATCAGCACCAGCACCAGGTCCACCCAGGCCGGGTTGGTCGGGACGCCATAGATTTTTTTGGCGCGCCGCTTATTCAGCATGGCCAGCAGCAGGCCGCAGCAGAGCAGGGCGGCCAGAATCCAACTCGCTGTGGTGCCGATGCCGCCGTTGTAGCCGCCACCCAGCTTCAAAAAGAAGGGGTCTGCCAGCGGCTGGGTTTTTCCGTCGGCCACCAGATAGGCCGCACCGCGAAACGACATCAGGCCGCCCAGGGTCACGACAAAGGATGGGACGCCCACAAACGCGGTCAGCGCGCCCTGGTACATGGACACAGCGATGGCTGCGGCCAGGCCCATCAGGCAGGCGGCCTGCCAGGACCAGTTGGCCGTGTAAATCAAAAAGGCGATCAGAACGCCGACAAAGCCCATCACCGAGCCGACTGACAGATCGATGTGGCGCGCCACGATGATCAGCACCATGACCGTGGCCAAAATACCCACCACAGCGGTTTGCTGGGCGATGTTGTAGAGGTTTTCCGGCGACAAAAAGATGCCTTCGGACAAGACGTTGAAAACAACCGCGATCACAACCAGCACGGTCGACATGAGCACCATGCGCCAGTCAATCTGGGCGCGTTTGAGGGTTTGCCAGTCCATATTCATAGAGACTCCCGGGGGTCAGAAACAACACCGCGGGCTCGTGGCCCGCGGTGTTGGGGTCTTAACTGCTACAGATCAGCAGATTATTTGCAGACGGCCACTTTCGATGCATCCACACCTTTGCACAGGGCTGCCTTGGAAATATGACCGGACTTCAGCACCACATCCAGGTTGTCCTTGGTGACAGGGATGGGCTTCAAAAAGATGGACTTAAGGGTCATCTTCTTCTCGCCGCCAGCCCAGTCAGCCGCACCGGTTACTGCCTTGCCAGCGCCCAGTTCCACAGCCGCTTTGGCAGCAGCCGTACCCAGATCCGCCGAGTTTTTCCAGACCGACACGGTTTGGGTACCCAGGGCCACGCGGTTCAGCGCAGCCAGGTCACCGTCTTGTCCGGAAACAGGAATACCTTGCAGACCCTTGGCAGCCAATGCAGCGACTACACCGCCGGCCATACCGTCGTTTTGGGCAACCACGGCGTCAACTTTGTTGCCGGTTTTGGTCAGGATTTGTTCCATGTTCTTTTGCGCGTTCTGGGGATTCCAGCCGGCTGTGAACTCTTCGCCAACGATCTTCACGTCGCCCTTTTTGATGGCATCCGCCAAAACTTCGGCCTGGCCTTCGCGCAGGAAGTTGGCATTGGCATCGCCCGGGTCACCCTTGATGATGGCGTAGTTGCCCTTGGGCTTGACAGCCAGGATGGCGCGCGCGGTCATGCGGCCGACTTCCTTGTTGTCAAAGGTTATGTAGGTCACGCCGGGTGCTTCGAACAAGCGGTCATAGGCGATCACGGGGATCTTCTGCTGGGCCGCTTTGTTAACCGCAGGCAGGATGGCGTCTTTGTCACGACCCAAGATGATCAGGACTTTGGCGCCCTTGGCGATCAGGCCGTCGATATCGGACAACTGCTTCTCGGTGGAAGCGCCAGCGTCCGACATGATGTATTTCGCACCGGCCTTGGCCAACTCCGCCTTGATGGCCGCTTCGTCGGTTTTCCAGCGCTCTTCCTGGAATGCGTCGTAGCTCACGCCGACGACCAGTTGTGCAAAAGATGAGCCTGCGGCCATGGCGATGGCCAGCGCGCTGAGGTGACGTTTCAATTTCATGCGATATCTCCGGATAGGTATAGGCCCTTGGGGGCAGCGTTAATTTCTATTGCGAGTCGATTTCCTACCGGCGTCAAACATGGAGCACATGATTTAGTTCGGAGGGAAAACCAATTATCACCAAGAACATCAACCGTCCAACCTAGGGGAAACCCCTGTTTGCAGGATGTTCAGGCAGGAAACGGATGAGATGCGGACGGCGTTTACCGCATGACGACACCAAAACTTGGCATGAATACTGCTGCCCATACCGCCACGGGCGATTGATTCCTGACACCGGCCATCGCAGGCGCGGCAGGGCGTTGTCCCATTAACCGGAGTGGCAGCATGGCACCTGATATCCACGTTTCTTCCATGGCACGGTCCTACCCGCAAGGCGGTCAGCCACTGCGGCAGGATGAGCGCCAGCGCTCGCGCGTGCAGCGCTTGCGCAGCCTGCTCTTGGCGATTCAAAGCGGCCCGGTTGACGCAGCCCGCCTGGCCTTCACGGCGCTCACTCTGCATGACAACGAACTCAACCACCATCCGGTGATCGCGCGCATCGGCACCGCTTTGCAAAGCAGCCATTTGCCCGAAGCCTGGCGCATCGCGCAGGAATTGCGCAAGCAGTTTCCACTGGCCTTCCAAACCGCTGCCGCCCTGCCGACCGTGGATGCGGCACCTGCGCCACGCGGCTTCTTCGGCGGTTTCAGCGGCCGCATCTTCGATTTGTCCGCATAGGGTTTATTCGCATCGGGCGACTACCATCGCCCCATGACCCAAATTCCCCCCGCCCCGGTTCTACAAATCACCGGCCTGCGCAAGACTGTGCCCGGCGGGCGGATGCTGTTCGACGGCTTGGACTTGCGTCTGCAGCCCGGCGAGATCGTGGCGGTCATGGGCGAGTCCGGCGCGGGTAAATCCAGTTTGCTCAACCTGGTTGCCGGTTTGGATTTACCCGACGCGGGTGGAATTGCGGTACAGGGGCAAGACTTGGCAAATCTGGACGACGATGCCCGCACCACGCTGCGGCGCGACCACATCGGTTTTGTGTTCCAAGCCTTTCATATCCTGCCGCACCTGAGCCTGGCGCACAACGTGGCTTTGCCGCTGGTGTTGGCGGGGCAGGGCGGGCCGAGCGCACTGGCGCGGGCGCAGGAGATGCTCGACGCCGTTGGTCTGGGCGGGCGCGGTTTGGACTACGCCGCGCAGCTATCGGGCGGCGAGCTGCAGCGCATTGCGATTGCCCGCGCTTTGGTGCACCGACCGGCCCTGATCCTGGCCGATGAGCCCACCGGCAACCTCGATCCGGAGACCGCTGCCCGGGTTCTCGAACTTTTTGCCCGCACCGTGCGGCAATCGGCCGTCGCCGCCCTCATCGTCACCCATTCCGAACGTGCGGCCGCCGTGGCCGACCGGGTGCTGGTGCTGACTTCGCGCGGTCTGCGCGCCCACCATGAAGCGTGAGGGGCAGATGCGGGGAGCGCAGGCTATGGCGGCGGCACCGGGATTACAAACGTTGGCCCTGCGCTGGATGGCTGTAGCCGAATTGCGCGCCCATCCTGTGCGCTGGCTGACCGCCGCGCTGGCCATTGCGATCGGGGTGGCGCTGGGCTATGCGGTGCATCTGGTCAACCGCTCCGCATTGGATGAATTTGCCCGCGCCGTGCAAACTGTCAACGGGGCCGCAGACCTGCAAGTGCAAGCCACGCAGGCCCGGGGTTTTGATGAAAACCTCTACCCGGTGCTGGCCCGTATTCCCGGCGTGGCCCAGGCCAGCCCGGTCGTGGAACTGACGCTGCCTTTGCCGGAGCGCCGCCGCCTGACGGTGCTCGGGCTGGATGTGCTGCGCGCGGCCCGGGTTACGCCGGCCTTATTGGGCCGGCCTTTCAAGGGGGAAAAAGCGGGAGATAGCGCAGGCGAGGGCGCTGCGTTCGATGTTTTTGCAGAAGACGCCGTGTACCTGTCCAGTGCAGCGGCCAGCTCGTTGAATGCCCAACCCGGGCAAGCGCTGCGCCTGGACGCATCCACACCGGACGCGCAATGGACATATCGCGGCACGCTCCCCGGCGCATCGGACAGCCGCCTGCTGGCGGTCATGGACATAGCAGCTGCCCAATGGCGCTTCGGTGCCTTGGGGCGCTTGCAGCGCGTTGACTTGGCGCTGCAGCCGGGTGCCGATGCCGCTGCGGTGCAAGCCGCGGTGCGCGCCGTTTTGCCGGCGGATGCGCAGCTGGTCACCCCGCAATCGGAAGCCCAGCGCAGTGACAGCTTGTCGCGCGCTTACCGGGTGAACTTGGAGATGCTGGCCATGGTGGCGCTGCTCACGGGCGGGTTTTTGGTGTATTCCGCGCAGTCCTTGTCGGTGGTTCGGCGCCGGGCCCCGTTTGCCCTGTTGCGGGTGCTGGGTTTGCGCCGGGGTGCTTTGCTGCGGCAGTTGCTGGTCGAGGGTGCGGCGCTGGGCGTGTTGGGGTCTGTGCTGGGGCTGGCGTTGGGTGCGGCTTTGGCCGCGCTGGCCTTGCAGCTACTGGGGGGCGATCTGGGCGGTGGCTACTTCTCCTCCACCCGTCCCGCCTTGAGCCTGTCCCCACTTGCTGCGCTGGTTTTTTTCGTGCTGGGCGTGGCAGTTGCCATTGCCGGCAGCCTGTGGCCGGCGGTGCAGGCCTTGCAAGTGCAGGCGGCGGTGGCGTTGAAGTCCGGCGTGGACGCAACCGACCCGCGCCAGCGGCCGCGCTTGCGAGCCGCCGCCGTATTGCTGCCCCTGGGCGCGCTGGCTGCACTGGCACCGCCCGTGGCGGGTTTGCCGCTATTTGGCTATGCGTCGATTGCCATCATTCTGGCCGGTGGCATTGCAGCAACACCCTGGCTGGCGCGGGTGCTGCTGGCGCCTTGGCAGAGGCGGGTGGAGACGCCAGCCACCCGGTTTGCGCCGCTGTATCTGGCGCTCAAGCGCCTGTGGGGCGCACCCGGACAGGCGGCGGTGGCGCTCAGCGGGGTGGTGGCCAGTACCAGCCTGATGGTGGCGATGGCGCTGATGGTGGCCAGCTTTCGCGGCTCGGTGGACGAGTGGATGCACAACATCCTGGCCTCGGATGTGTACTTGCGTATCGAAGGCGGGGAAGACGGTGGCCTGGACCCAGCTGCGCAGGCGCGCCTGAGAGCCACGCCCGGTGTGGCAGACATTGCTTTTCGTCGCACCGTGCTCTTGCGCCTGGATCCGCAGCGGGCCCCGGTGGCGCTGATGGCCAGCCCGATAGATCCCGCCAACCCGCAGAGCAGTTTGCCGCTGGTCGGCGCTGCAAAGCCAGTGCCGCCCGGGCAGAAGGCGGTGTGGGTATCAGAACCTTTCGCCATGGTGTACGCAACCGCGCCGGGGCAGACCCTTGCGCTGCCGCTGGGCGGGCAACTGCGCACGCTCTTCGTGGCCGGGGTGTGGCGCGACTACAGCCGCCAGTTCGGCGCGCTGGCCATGGATGAACGCGATTACGAGGCGCTCACGGGCGACACGGCCCGCGCCGAGGCAGCGATTGATTTACAAACCGGCGCGCAGGCACAAGAAACCATCGAAGCCCTGCGCAAGGCCTTGCCCGCCGAGCTGGCCGGGCGTGCGGAATTCGCCCGTCCCGGGGAAATAAGGGCCATCGCCCTGAAGATTTTTGACCGCAGCTTTGCCGCCACCTATGCGCTGGAGGCCATTGCCATTTTGGTGGGCATGGCCGGGGTGGCCGCCACGTTCTCCGCACAGACTTTGGCGCGCACCCGCGAGTTCGGCATGCTGCGCCACATCGGCGTGCTGCGCCGCCAGGTGCTGGCTATGTTGGCGCTCGAAGGCGCATTGCTCGGTGGCGTAGGCGGTGTGGCCGGGTTGGCACTGGGCACGGCGATGGGGCAGGTGCTGATCCAGGTGGTGAATCCGCAGTCTTTCCACTGGACCATGGATACGCGTTGGCCGCTGACCTTGTTTGCTGCGCTGTGGATCGGCTTGGTGCTGGCTTCGGCGCTGACCGCCGTGGTCGCCGGGCGCAGCGCCTTGTCATCCGACGCGGTGCGTGCGGTGCGGGAGGATTGGTGATGCATTCGCTTAACTTAAGCCGTTTTTGTCTGGGCTTGCTGCTGGGCTGCGCCGCCTTGGGCGCGTGGGCGCAGCCGATGGCGCAGGTGAGTCCCGGCGTGGCGATCACGCTACCGCGCGACCACGGCGCGCACCCGGATTACCGCACCGAGTGGTGGTACCTGACCGGCTGGCTGCGAACGCCCCAGGGCGAGGACCTGGCGTTCCAGGTGACCTTCTTCCGCAGCCGTCCCGGTTCGGGCACGGCCAACCCCAGCCAATTTGCGCCGCGCCAGATTCTGTTTGCCCACGCCGCATTGACCGACCCTGCAGTCGGCCATTTGTTACACGGACAGCGGGTTGCGCGCGCGGGCTTTGGCCTGGCGCAGGCGGCGCAAGGCGATACCGATATCGTGCTGGATGACTGGCGGCTCCAGCGCGCGCCATCTGGCCGCTTCACCACCCGGGTTGCTACCGCCGAATTTGCGCTGGATCTCGCGCTCGATCCGACCCAGCCAGCGCTGCTGCAGGGCCAGGCCGGTTTCAGCCAAAAAGGCCCGCAGCCCGAACAATCCAGCCACTATTTCAGCCTGCCGCATGTGCGCGTGGCCGGAACGCTGACCCGCCAGGGTAAGCCGATTGCGGTGACGGGGCAGGCCTGGTTGGACCGCGAATGGTCGTCCACGCTGCTCGATCCCCGCGCCGTGGGCTGGGATTGGGTGGGCGTGAACCTGGACGACGGCAGTGCGCTCACGGCGTTTGTGGTGCGCGACGCGAAGGGAGATCCGCTGTGGGCCGGTGGCTCGCTGCGCAGCGCGCGCGGGGATTTGCGCGTGTTAGGTCCGCAGGATGTGCGCCTGCCTGCCCCGCCCACCGCGCAGTGGTGGCGTTCACCGCGCACCGGCGCGGCCTACCCGGTGCAGCGCAGCGTGGAGCTGCGCACGGCGCAGGGTTGGCGCAGTTGGACGCTGCAGCCGCTCATGCCGGATTCGGAACTCGACAGCCGCCCGGCCGGGCCTGTGTACTGGGAGGGCGCGGTGCGCGCGCAGGAGCAGGGCGCAGCCAGTGGGACCGGCGGTGGCAAAGGGTTTCTGGAGCTGACCGGCTACTTTGCGCCACTCAAGCTGTAGTCACCAATGGTTGCGCAGTTCGCGCAGCTTCAAAAATACGGTTTGGGCGTCGGGTTGCTCGGGTAAATCGGGAAAGGCCTGGCGCAAGCGGGCGATGACGCCCGGGCTTTGCAGCCGGAAAAAGCTGTTGACTTCGCGTTCGCGCGCCAGGGTGCTGACAAAGGGCTTATCCAGGTTTTGGCCGCTGACCGCGTCCAATAAGTGCTGCGCGTCCTGGTTGTCCGGCTCGCGGTCCAAGGTGAAGCGCAAATTATTCTCAATGTAATCGTGGCCTGGGTATATCAGCGTATCTTCAGGTAACAGATGAAGTTGATCTGCAAAAGTCTGGTACATCGCGGCGGGGCTGCCGCCGTTGTGGCAGTTGCCCGCGCCGGCGTTGAACAGGGTGTCACCCGAGAACAGCGCGGGCTGGTCGGTGTGGGCGCGCAGGCAGATGTGGCAAAAGGTGTGGCCGGGCGTGTCCAGGGCTTCGAGCTCCACGGTTTTGCCGACCTTGATGACATCGCCCGCGGATAGCCCCCGCGTCATACCCGGAATGCTGTCTTTGGCCGCGTGGTGTGCCAGCACCGCCGCGCCGGTTTTGTCCACAATAGCGTGATTGCCGTCGATGTGGTCGTGGTGCTCGTGGGTATTGAGAATTTGGGTGATTTCCCAACCGGCGTCTTTGGCGGCGTCCAGGCACTTTTTACTGTCCAGCGGGTCAATCGCCAGCGCCTCACCGGTTTCGGGGCAGGCGACCAGGTAATTGAAATTGCGGTAGGCGTTACCGGTCCATATTTGTTTGACGAGCATGGGAGTCCTCTTGAGCGGTGGTCATGCGCGAGCGGATCGCTGCTGCACAGGGGAAATGTAATCCGCTGCCGCAGTGACGGCTCCGGTCGGCAGGGTCGCACTTTGTCCTTACACTTCGGTGCGCTCCCGAGAGCGCTCTTTTTTTCCAGCTGGAGCCCCCTGCCATGAAGTTTCGCTTCCCCATCATCATCATTGACGAAGACTTCCGCTCGGAAAACACCTCCGGTCTGGGCATTCGGGCGTTGGCGCAGGCCATCGAAACCGAGGGCTTTGAGGTGCTGGGGGTCACCAGCTACGGCGATCTGAGCCAGTTTGCCCAGCAGCAAAGCCGGGCCAGCGCCTTTATCTTGTCCATCGACGATGAGGAATTCACCCCCGGTCCCGATCTGGACCCTGCGGTGCTGAATTTGCGCCAGTTCATTGAAGAGGTGCGGCGCAAGAACCTGGACGTGCCGATTTATGTGTACGGCGAAACCAAGACCAGCCGGCACATCCCGAATGACATCCTGCGCGAGTTGCACGGCTTTATCCATATGTTTGAGGACACGCCGGAGTTCGTGGCGCGCCACATCATCCGCGAGGCCAAGGGCTACTTAGAGGGCGTGCAACCGCCGTTTTTCAAGGCGCTGTTGGACTACGCGGAAGACGGGTCGTACTCCTGGCACTGCCCCGGACACTCGGGCGGGGTCGCGTTTTTGAAGAGCCCGGTAGGACAGATGTTCCACCAGTTTTTTGGCGAGAACATGCTGCGGGCCGACGTCTGCAACGCCGTCGAAGAACTGGGCCAGCTGCTGGATCATGATGGCGCGATTGGTGCCAGCGAGCGCAATGCGGCGCGCATCTTCAACGCCGACCACTGCTTTTTTGTCACCAACGGCACCAGCACCAGCAACAAAATGGTTTGGCACCACACCGTGGCACCGAACGACATCGTGGTGGTGGACCGCAATTGCCACAAATCCATCCTGCACGCCATCATCATGACGGGAGCGATTCCGGTATTTTTGAAACCCACGCGCAACCATTTCGGCATCATCGGGCCGATACCCAAAGAAGAGTTCGAGCCCGCCACGATCCGCGCCAAGATCAAGGCCAACCCGCTGGTGGCTGAGCATTTGGCCGGGGTGGATACCGCCGCGATCAAGCCTCGCGTGATGACGCTGACCCAATCGACCTACGACGGCGTGCTCTACAACACCGAAACCGTCAAGAAGATGCTCGACGGCTACGTGGAAAACCTGCACTTTGACGAGGCCTGGCTGCCACACGCCGCCTTCCATCCGTTTTACGGCAGCTACCACGCCATGGGTAAAAAGCGGGTGCGGCCCAAAGAGGCCATGGTGTATTCCACCCAGTCCATCCACAAGCTGTTGGCGGGCATCAGCCAGGCCAGCCACGTGCTGGTGCAGGACTCGCAAACCGTCAAGCTCGACAAGCACCTCTTTAACGAGGCGTACCTGATGCACACGAGCACCAGCCCGCAGTACAGCATCATCGCCAGCTGCGACGTGGCCGCCGCCATGATGGAGCCGCCCGGCGGCACTGCGCTGGTGGAAGAAAGCATCATGGAAGCGCTGGACTTCCGCCGCGCCATGCGCAAGGTGGACGAGGAATACGGCCAAGACTGGTGGTTCAAGGTCTGGGGCCCCGAAATCCACGCGGAAGAGGGCATCGGCACCGCCGACAACTGGATCATCAAGGCCGAGTCGCGCAGCGCGAAAAACGGCGTGCACTGGCACGGCTTCGGCAAGATGGCGACCGGCTTCAATATGCTGGACCCGATCAAGTCCACCATCGTCACCCCCGGCATGGACTTGAACGGCAAGTTTTCCAAGACCGGGATTCCGGCGAGCATCGTCACCAAATTTTTGGCTGAGCACGGCGTGGTGGTCGAGAAGACCGGGCTGTACAGCTTCTTCATCATGTTCACCATCGGCATCACCAAAGGCCGCTGGAACAGTATGCTGACCGCCCTGCAGCAGTTCAAGGACGATTACGACAAGAACCAGCCCATGTGGCGCGTGCTGCCCGAGTTCTGCCAGAAGTACCCGCGTTACGAAAAAATGGGCCTGGCCGATTTGTGCCAGCATATCCACCAGCTCTACGCCAAGTACGACATCGCGCGACTGACCACCGAGATGTACCTCAGCGACCTCACCCCCGCCATGAAGCCCAGCGACGCGTATGCGCACATCGCGCAGCGCTTGACCGAGCGCGTGGGCATTGACGCCCTGGAGGGCCGTGTGACTGTTGGATTGATTACCCCCTACCCACCGGGGATTCCGCTGCTGATCCCCGGCGAAGTGTTCAATCGCCAGATCGTCGATTACTTGAAATTCGCCCGCGAGTTCAATGCCCTGTGCCCCGGCTTTGAGACCGACATCCACGGGCTGGTGGAAGAGACAGATGCCGATGGGAAGACGCGGTATTTTGCCGACTGCGTGCGGGTTTGAAGGCTAACGCCTGTTACTCGGTAGTGACACCCATGGTCTTGTTGAAACCGCCGTCCACGTAGGTGATTTCAGCGGTCACGCCCGCAGCCAGGTCGCTCAACAAAAAGGCGGCTACGTTGCCGACATCGTCGATGGTGACGTTGCGGCGGATGGGCGATGCGTCGGCCACCACTTTGAGCAGCTTGCCGAAATCTTTGATGCCGCTGGCCGCCAGGGTCTTGATGGGGCCGGCGCTGATGCCGTTGACGCGTATGCCTTTGGGACCCAAGGCTTCTGCGGTGTAGCGCACCGAGGCCTCGAGGGACGCTTTAGCCAGGCCCATGGTGTTGTAGTTGGGGATGATGCGGTCCGAACCCAGGTAGGTCAAAGTCAGCAGCGCGGACTTGTCGCGCAGATAAGGCAGGGCGGCCTTGGCCATAGCAGGGAAGCTGTAGGCGCTGATGTCGTGGGCAATTTTGAAAGCCTCGCGGCTGAGGCCCTCCAGAAAATTGCCGGCGATGGCCTCGCGCGGGGCGAAGCCGATGCTGTGCACGAAGCCATCAATCTGGGGCCAGTGGGTGCTGAGGTCTGCAAAAAGTTGGTCGATCTGCGCGTCGTCGCCCACGTCGCAGTCAAAAATCAGTGTGGAGT
>Ga0209651_1000251_pt1 | contig 20139 bp, 20 predicted proteins | sample LauGreFBDMM110SN_2_FD_188216 | JGI IMG/M metagenome (GOLD analysis project Ga0209651, IMG submission 188216) | Freshwater lake microbial communities from Lake Michigan, USA - Fa13.BD.MM110.SN (SPAdes) (version 2) | ecosystem: Environmental > Aquatic > Freshwater > Lake | place: Lake Michigan... | reverse complement strand
GTATTAAACTAGTGTAATATGTATTGAATATGATTAATTGTTGCATTGCAATAAGTATCTTTTCCTGTCGTTTGAGATACACCACATCATTGTTTAAATACCAAAGAGGGAATCGTTGATGCTGTACCATTTTCAAGAATTCCAACGAGCGATGCTCGAGCCAGTTAGCTCATGGGCTCAAACTACCGCTAAAGCCTTTACTAATAAAACCAATCCCCTATCTTTTATGCCCACCTCCCAGCGAATTGCTGCAGGCTATGAACTACTCTATCGGCTGGGTAAAGACTACGAAAAGCCAGAGTTTGGTATTAAACAAATACAAGCTTATGGTAAAAAAGTAGCGGTAACTGAATACGCAGAAATAGAAAAACCTTTTTGTCGACTTTTACGCTTCAAACGTTTTTCTGATGACATCGATGTCATCAAAGCAATGAAAAAAGACCCCGTTGTACTAGTTGTTGCACCTCTGTCTGGACACCATTCTTCACTTCTTAGAGACTGCGTTAAAACCTTACTTCAAAATCATAAGGTTTACCTTACCGATTGGACTGATGCGCGACTCGTGCCATTAAAAGATGGTAATTTCCATCTTGATGATTATGTGCGCTATATCCAAGAATTTATCCGCCACATCGGAGCAGAGCATCTGCATGTCATATCAGTTTGCCAACCAACTGTGCCGGTCCTAGGCGCAATCTCCTTAATGGCAACAAATGGTGAAGTTACACCTGCAACAATGACGATGATGGGTGGACCAATTGACGCCCGTAAATCACCCACTGCCGTCAACTCACTAGCCGTCACCAAATCCTATCAGTGGTTTGAAAATAATGTGATCTTTACCGTACCCACCAATCATCCAGGCGCCGGCAGAAAAGTCTATCCAGGCTTCTTGCAACATACTGGCTTTGTCGCCATGAACCCAGATCGCCATATGCGCTCCCATTGGGATTACTTCCAAGATCTCATTAAAGGCGATACCGATGATGCAGAAGTACACCGAAAATTTTATGATGAATATAACGCTGTCCTCGATATGGACGCAGCATACTACCTTGATACAATTAAGACCGTTTTCCAAGACTTCGCTCTACCACTTGGTACCTGGGAAGTCGATGGGCAACTTGTTAAACCGCAAGATATCAAAAAAACTGCACTCCTGACGGTCGAAGGTGAGCTCGACGATATTTCAGGTAGCGGTCAAACCAGCGCTGCAATTGCAATTTGTAGAGGTGTGCCACAGGCCAATAAAGTGTCCTTTGAAGTAGAAGGTGCTGGTCACTACGGAATATTTTCAGGTAAACGCTGGCGAGAAATTGTTTATCCACAGATTAGTGCTTTTATTCGTAAGCATACTAGATCAGTTCCAGTAAGATCTCTTGCAAAGAAACAAGTCCTTGTAACAAAACAACTGCAGTCACGAACTGTTACAAGAACAAGTCCCCGAACCGCTAGAAAAGCATAAATCAGATTCGCTCAAGAAAAAAACTTCTTGAGCAAAATAACTCTTCTGAAGTTTGTTAAACTCGGGTTGTGACTACACCTAACAATCGATTGACAAATGGGGATCTCCTCATCGAGCAACTCGACCAAACTCTGCCACAAACGCAGTGCACTAAATGTGGTTTCCCCGACTGCCACGCCTATGCAACTGCGATGGTAAAAGAAGGGGCGCTAGCAAATCGTTGTCCTCCAGGTGGTCAAGAAGGAGTCATCCGCCTGACAAAAATCTTGCAACACGCCCCAACAAACTTAGATGTAACCCGAGGGCCAGAACGCCCCAGGCCAGTGGCTGTAATCAACCCCATGCAATGTATTGGCTGTTCTCTTTGCATCAAAGCTTGCCCAGTTGATGCTATAGTGGGCGCACCCAAACAACTCCATGTGGTCATAGAAGATCGTTGTACTGGTTGCGACTTATGTGTTCCACCTTGCCCGGTAGATTGTATTGATATGGTGGTGCAATCTCCTGATCGAACTGGCTGGAATGCCTGGTCACCGATCTTGGCACTGCAAGCTAAAAACCATTACCAGACCAGAAAGTTACGAATTCTGCGGGAAGAAAAAGATCTTTTAAAACGGCAAGCAAGTAAAGCGGCCGCCAAACTAAAAAAACTGACTCTTGAAAAACCTGCTGATCCTAAAGAATTAGATCGAAAAAAAGCGATTATTCAAGCAGCTATGGCGCGCGCCAAAGAAAAATTAAACACCCCTTCAAATTAATCGATTTAAAGACTCTAGATATAAATCCATATCAGGCGCTGTGCCTTGTTGCTGGGCTTGCCAAAGAACCTGCGCTAAACATTCCATCATCGCATGTTGCGCTGAATGCTCCGAATCAAGTCGTAATGTTAACTGCTGACTAATACCCCGAATCCCAACCGGCTGATTAATTTGAACCTGCTCAGATAAACTCAGATGCATGGACAAATGTAAAAAAGGGTTGGTTTGTCCATTCTCAACAGAAAAATCTGCCTCTTTAGCAGCGTCTATTTGATTCAAGATGACATGATATTCTGGGTGCTCTACCATCCAACGCGCCGCAATTGACTCTAGGGGAGTTAAAACCCCACTTGCTTGGTGCTTGAGCCATGTATGACAAAAAAACTCTCTGACGTCTTCTTTACTAGGCGAGAAGAGACTCATTGGGGAGTTCGCTTCGCAGTTTTTTTGACCTGAACTACCGTTTTTTTAACCACAGTTCGCTTTTGAGGATTCGACAGGCGAACTCCTTGAGACGTTTTTTCTATCTTCGGGCTGTCTTGGTTGTTATGCAGCGTTCCAGTAAAGCCCTTCCCGTGATGACTTTTTGTAGGACTCGCCAGCTTATCTCGAACCTTGTTAGCGATCGATTTAGAAGCTACTAATCCGCTGCCCTTCAAAACGCCTTTCAAATTGTTGGATTGTTTATCTTTAAACTGACAAACAGGCTCCACAGGACAGGCCTCGCATTGGGGACTGCGCGCTTTACACGTATAACGCCCTAATAAAATTAACCAATGATGTGCGCCCATCAAGTATGGTTTTGGCACACGCTTGAGTAATTGCTTTTCGACCTCTAAGACATCTTTGCCAGGTGCTAAACCAGTTCGATTTGAAACCCGAAATATATGGGTATCTACAGCCATCGTAGGCTGTTTAAAGGCGGTGTTTAAAACTACATTGGCAGTCTTACGGCCAACCCCAGGCAAACTTTCTAATGACTCCCTATCTTGGGGTACCTCACCACCAAATTGCTTTATTAAAATTTCGCAAGTTGCAATTAAATGCTTCGCTTTAGTTCGGTACAGTCCAATAGTTTGAATGTAAGGTACTAAACCAACTTCGCCTAATGCAAAAATCGCCTGTGGAGTACTTGCAACTGCAAATAATTTTCGGGTGGCTTTATTGACAGAAATATCTGTTGCCTGAGCAGATAAAAGAACAGCAGCTAATAACTGAAATGGGCTGGCATACTCTAATTCAGTTTGTGGGTTTGGATTATTTTTCTCCAAGGCATGAAAAAAAGCTTCACGTTGAGCTAAGCTCATTAAACGAGCCACCATTTTTACCCCTCTAATTGTTGCTCTTGAATATGACGTATCAACAACTGCTCATCAGAACGTCTTTGACTTACTTTTTCCGATGATATCTCACGTTGTCGCTGACCCCAAATTGGTAATGGGAAGTATGAATCATCAAGCCAACGGGGAATAATATGCCAATGCAAATGAGGTACTGCATTTCCTAAAGACGCTAGATTGATCTTATCCGGATTCATCACCTGACGGACTGAATCCTCAACGAAGTAAACTGCCCGCATGAAATCATTTCTAGGTGAGATCTCTAAGTCCGTCATCTCTACAACGTGCTCATTCCAAATCACGCGAATCAAACCTAAAAACTCCGGTTCACGCGGCGCAACAATGCGATACTGCTTAGTTCGCACTAAACAAATACCACCATCTTCTATACACAAAGGACAATCGAATTTTTTCATACGCTTAGTGTACCCAATCTCATTTCTTAGGAAATCGGTTTGAGTGACATTTGATGATTGAGGTTATAACGATTGAGTTGTGAAGCAACCAAAATAGCTCCTAGTTGGAAAAAGGCAATCGCATAAAAAATCATCTGCGGATTTTTCCAATCCATAATTAAACCAAATAAAATGGGGCCGGTTGCGCTTCCAAGGTCAATTCCAGAATAAACCATTCCAAAGACACGGCCTGATGCGCCAGGGGGAGTGGCAGCACGCACCATCAAGTCCCGCGCTGGGCCTGCCATGCCAGAGCCAAAACCCATTAAAGCAAAAATAATGGGGACACACCAGCCCGGAAAAACTCCAATGCCAGCAATAATTGCCATCACCCCAGAAACTAAAAATGATGTAGTAATCACCCGATCCGGTTGCGTAATCTTCGCCGCAACAAAACCCCCAGCAACCAAACCAAGAGCACTACTCACCATAAATAATGTATAGGAGGTTGCTGTCACACTGATTGGAATTTGATAAATATCGACAAGAGCCGTTGAAGAAAAACTTTGTATCCCCGCAAAACTAAAAGCCGTAAAAAAGAAAAATAACCAACTCATCCAAATGCTCGGTAATTTCAAAACAGATAGCACCGTCAGTGAATGCGGCGCAACCTCCAAGTCCTGCCTCGACTTCATATCATTGATGGTCTCACGACGATAAATCAGCACGCATAAAACTAAAAAAGCTAAAACTGCAGCGCCAAAAATAGCCATTCGCCAACTATCAAATAAAGCCGTTAAACTTAGTAAAAATAATGGTGCCATCGCCCAACCAGCATACCCCGTAATTCCGTGCATTGAATAAGCGTGGGGTAAATTTTTAGGTAATACCAATTGATTCATTAAGGTATAGTCGACCGGATGAAAAACGCCGTTACCCATTCCAGCAACACCAATTCCTAGTAGTAATAGAGTGTAAGAATTAGCCATTCCTAATATGGATGCGCCAATAATCAATAAAAGCATTCCAATAAATAGGATTGGTCTTGCGCCATGTCGGTCCACCCAAATACCACTTATGGCTTGTACAACGGATGAGCAAGCATAAAAAACCGTCATCAATAATCCTAGTTCGGAATAACTTAGACCAAACTCCTCCTTAATCCAAGGAAATAAAGGCACAAGGATCAGATGAAAAAAATGGGAGATACTGTGGGCTAAACCAATTAAGCCAATTAATTCAACGTCTTTTTTTAGAACTGTCATCTCGTCATTTTAACTGCTTACGATTGATATCGTAAAATCTGTAACAAACCTATGGGCGCTATCTTTTAGTATTTAAATAGGATGGAAATTATCCGTAAGATAGAATTTTCGATTTTTATGTGATATAAAATTTTTTATAAGACGGCAAACTATAGCCGATTTCGCAGCCGATAGAATGGTCCGCAGTTTGAGGGTATCAGTTTTTTTAAGTGGGATGTCAATTGGCAATCCGTTGAAGAAATCGATGCAATAGTCCCGTTTTATGTCAAAGACGTTTTATGCCAAAGAATTACCGAGATCATAAAAGGATCAGACCGCCATGCGATTGCATATCACCTTCGCGTCAAATACTAATGCACTTGACGCGTAAAAATAAATTCATGTCCGTCAACATCAACAGGAATGACATCATTAGGACCAAACTTGCCCTCTAAAATTAAGCGTGAAATTGGGTTTTCTATAGCCTGCTGAATCGCTCGTTTGAGTGGTCTGGCACCAAAAATTGGATCAAATCCGGCTTCCGCAAGCTTAATAATAGCCGCGTCACTTACCTCTAATTGCATATCCATCTTCGCTAAACGCAGACTCAGACGCTGTAACTGAATCTTCGCAATTGCACTAATCTCTAATTGACTGAGCGCATGAAAAACGACAACTTCATCAATACGGTTTAAAAACTCTGGGCGAAAATGATCCTTCACTTCTGACCAAACAGCAGCTTTAATGTCTTCTTGTGGCTTACCCACCATCGCCTGAATAATACTCGAAGCTAAATTACTCGTCATGACAATCACCGTGTTTTTAAAATCTACAGTGCGACCCTGACCATCTGTCATGCGACCATCATCCAAAACTTGTAACAACACATTAAATACATCTGGGTGCGCTTTTTCAACCTCATCTAAAAGAATCAGACTATACGGCTTTCTTCGAACCAACTCAGTTAGATATCCACCCTCTTCATAACCAACATATCCCGGAGGTGCACCAATTAAACGCGAAACACTGTGTTTTTCCATAAACTCGCTCATGTCAATCCGAATCATATGCTCGTCACTATCAAACAAAAAGCCGGCTAAGGCCTTACAAAGCTCAGTCTTACCTACCCCAGTTGGTCCTAAAAATAAAAAGGATCCATACGGACGTCCCTCATCGGATAGCCCAGCACGGGAGCGACGAATCGCGTTGGAAACTGCCAAAATAGCATCATCTTGTCCAACTACCCGCTCATGTAAATACTTTTCCATGATGAGTAATTTATCTCTCTCACCCTGCATCATCTTCGCTACCGGAATACCCGTTGCTCGAGAAACTACCTCAGCAATTTCCTCAGCACCTACATGTGTTCTTAATAATTGATTCTTGACGGGTAATTGACCTGTCTTCTCTGCTTTAGCTGCCGTGTTTAATTTATTCTCTAACTCAGGTAATTGGCCATACTGCAATTCGGCTACCTTATCTAACTTCCCTTCACGCTGCCACTTCACCATCTCAGCCCGTACGCGATCAATTTCTTCCTTAATGTGCGCAGTGCCTTGTGCAGCTCCCTTTTCAGCTTTCCAAATTTCTTCTAGATCAGCGTACTCTTTACCTAATTTTTCAATCTCCTCTTCAATCAATGCATAACGCTTAATCGAAGATTCATCTTTTTCTTTTTTTACTGCTTCACGCTCAATTTTTAATTGAATCATCCGGCGCTCCAACTTATCCATCACCTCAGGCTTAGAATCAATCTCCATCTTGATACGCGCCGCGGCTTCATCAATTAAATCAATTGCCTTATCTGGTAAAAATCGATCGGTAATATACCGGTGCGACAGTTCCGCTGCAGCCACAATGGCAGGATCCGTAATCTCAACACCATGGTGTAATTCATAACGTTCTTGTAAGCCTCGTAAAATGGCAATGGTCGCTTCTACACTAGGCTCATCGACTAATACTTTTTGAAAACGCCGCTCAAGTGCAGCATCTTTTTCAACATACTTTCGATATTCATCTAAAGTAGTCGCTCCAATACAGTGTAACTCGCCCCTGGCTAAGGCAGGCTTGAGCATATTACCTGCGTCCATCGATCCTTCAGCCTTACCAGCACCAACCATCGTATGAATCTCATCGATAAAGACAATTGTTTGCCCCTCATCCTTGGCAATATCCGATAAGACAGCTTTTAAACGTTCCTCAAACTCTCCACGAAACTTTGCCCCAGCTAATAACAAAGCCATATCTAAAACTAAAACACGTTTATTTTTTAATGACTCTGGCACCTCACCATTGATGATCCGCTGCGCTAATCCCTCTACAATGGCAGTCTTCCCGACCCCAGGCTCGCCAATTAAAACTGGATTATTTTTGGTCCGTCGCATTAAAATTTGTATCGCGCGACGAATCTCATCGTCCCGTCCAATCACCGGATCTAGCTTACCCAATCGAGCCCGCTCGGTTAAATCAATGGTATATTTTTTTAAGGCCTCTCTTTGAGACTCAGCGTCATTGCTTTGCACGGTTTGACCGCCACGAACTTGAGCAATACTCTGCTCTAAATTTTTACGATTCAAGCCAGCCAACTTAGCCGCCTTGCCAAGCTCACTCTGATCATCTGCTAACACTAAAAAAAATAACTCTACTGCAATAAATTCATCACCTTTCTTACTGGCTTCTTTTTCCGCAAGATTTAACCAGCTTAGCAAATTCCTACCAATCTGCACATCTCCGTGTGCTACCACTTGTGGAATTTTTTTAGCAAGGGTATCTACCGCTGTACCTAAAGCTCCCAAGTTAACCCCGGAGCGGGTTAAAAGACTTCGAATACCGCCATCCTGATCTTGTAAAAAAGCCTGTAAGACATGCTCAGGCTCTATAAACTGGTTATCAGCTTGGACGGCTAAACTCTGCCCTTGCGCAAGGGCTTCTTGAAACTTGGTCGTCAATTTTTCAATGCGCATATCAAACTCCGTAATCGAGATTTGTTGGTTTATATACTACTAACATACGCCCATATTTTGAAATTTCAAGAGCAGACTTAAAATAGAAGGATGAATATTGATTCGCATCAAACAAAAACGTGGTTTGTCTATTTACTCCGCTGCCAAGACGGCACCCTTTACACGGGGATTACGAATGATCTAAATCATCGACTAGCAACGCATAATGCAGGCTTGGGCGCTAAATATACGCAAGGCAGAAGACCAGTTGAATTGCTTGCCTATCTTGCACAAACGAATCGATCAAGTGCATTAAAGATTGAACTACTTGTTAAAAAACTACCAAAAATGAAGAAAATACTATATTTTGAGTCACAAAGCACGCAAGAAATTATAAAATAGACAATTACTCTATTTCACTTTTCAATCTCTTCAGCTCAAACAAAATACCTGTTATATGTCAAAACGTATTCTTTTCGTGTGGGCTTTATTGTATTGCGGTCTTTGTGCAGAAATACCATTTGCTTATGCAGATACTAGCAATGTCAATTTAAAACGACAAGCAAATGCTTTTATGATGATTATGGGTTATTCGCTAACCCCAGATGTGACAACCGGCTCTTTATCAATCTCTGATAATGCTACGAATAATCCGGGCCTACAAATGACCTCCCTAGGAGGCGGTGGCACAATCAGTGAGAGTACGCCCATATACCTTGAGGGTACTATCGCTTTAAATCGGTATGACCCAACTTTTATTTTAAGTGGCGGGACAACCTCAGAGTCTATTCCCGTTAAATGGACTAGCATCTCCGCTACTGGCGGTATTGGATATAGTTTTTCTTTGACCAAAGAGTGGCGTATCATCCCCGTATTTAATCTCACCCTAGGTCATGTGGAAAGTGATCTTTCAGTGTTAGCGCGCGTTGCAGAAGATCGAACCGGAATCAATTTTGATTTCTTAAAAGGCGGCAGACTCAATGCAATTGGTCTAGGTGGTTCAGTCATTTTGGATTATGAAGACTATCATCCTGAACGAGAAATCGATATCGAACTGCGCTATACCAATATTCACCTCAATAGCTATCAAAGTTCAGAAGCACTCGAAGGGCAAGTCAACTCACAAAGCGTAAACCTATGGACTCGGCGCCGAACCCCAACCAACTTCACACTATTTGACAAACCAATTCGCCATGTCATGGAATTCGCGCACACGCAATTCTTGGGTGATTTACGGGGTGCGCTAGGCTTTAATTCACTATCATCAATTGGTACTGGCCTTGAGCTAAATATCAAGGACTACCCAGTGTTTTTCGAACGCGCCAGGGTAATGGCACGATTTCAATTTGGGGCTAATGTGACCGGTTGGTCATTGGGTTTTGCCGCAAGCTTTTAATAGTCTGTAAGCGTATTGCAAGCTAAATTTGCCATTTTTTTAAGCGCTCATCGTCCGTTGTGCGCGCATCAACCCAATGCGCACCATTTGGTGTTAATTCTTTTTTCCAAAAAGGCGCTGAAGTCTTTAAATAGTCCATGATAAATTCGCAAGCAGCAAAGGCATCACCACGGTGCGAACTGGCTACAGCAACCAAGACGATCTGCTCCCCAGGACGTAAATCTCCAACCCGGTGGATCACCGTCGCGTTCAAAATCTGCCAACGCGCTTGCGCCTGATCCAAAATATTGGCAAGCGATTTTTCTGTCATACCCGAATAGTGCTCTAACACCATCCCCTCAATCTTCTGTCCTAAGTGTTCATCGCGAACAGTTCCTACAAAGACATTAATACCACCAATCTGAGGTAAGTCCACACGAAGTAATTCCAATTCCGTGGAAACATCAAAGTCTTCTTCCTGAATTTGAATTTTCATCGAACTTAACCACCAGTTACCGGTGGGAAAAAAGCTATTTCTGCGTTATCCTCAAGCAAGGTAGTAGACTCAACCATCACCTGGTGCTGAGCAGCTCGCATGTTCTGCTGGGGAGCAAATATTTCATCCCAACCAGGGGAATGCTTGGCTAACTCTAAACGCAAGTCACCAATCGTCTTCACCTCCTGCGGCAGATCCAAACTCATCTGACTCACGCCTAACTTCTCTCTTAAAGAGGCAAAAAATTTGACTTGTATATGCATCTGGCAAACCTAGGATAAAAGTTGTGAAAAAGGGATGTAAGTCACTAAATCACCGCGCAAGATTTTTTGACCAGGGGCTACGTCAATTAAGCCATCACCCCACGCAGCACTTGTTAAAACACCCGAACTTTGATTCAAAAAGAGTTCTAAATTACCTGATTCATTCACCCGCACACGTAAAAACTCGTTTCGTCGATCTGGCTTTAGCCAGTTAAAGTCTGCACACAATCTTAGTTGGGGGATCGGTCTTGATACCCGACCTTGTAATACCTGCACAAATGGCCTTACAAACAACAAAAAAGTTACAAAGCTAGAAACAGGGTTTCCTGGCAAGCCCATAAACCAGGCTTCTTGCGCAGTATCGGCTTTTCTAATAGCTCCAAACGCTAAGGGCTTGCCAGGCTTCATGGCAATCTGCCACATATCTAAACGCCCCTCAGCACTGACAGCAGGCTTAATATGATCCTCTTCACCCACCGAAACACCACCAGAAGTCACAATCAAATCATGCTCCAATGCAGCTAAACGTAAAGTTTTTTGAGTGGCTTCTAAGGTGTCAGGCACAATACCAAAATCAGTTGCTTGGCAACCAATCGCCTTTAAACACCCTAGAAGAGTGTCCCGGTTTGAGTTATAAATACCCCCTGGCTTTAATGGCTGACCCGGTAAAGTTAATTCATCACCAGTAAAAAATACAGCAACCTTTAAGCGACGCTTAACCTCTAAGTGTGTCAAACCAGCAGAAGCAGCCACACCAAGTTCTTGCGGCCTCAAATACGTCCCAGCCGACAGCACAACTTGACCTTGCGTAATATCTTCCCCACGACGACGTATCCAATCACCCTCTTGCGGTATTTCTGTGACACGAATTTGATAATCGACCCCTAATTCATTTGGCTTTGCAAGCGGCTGACATATTTCTTGCATCACAACCGTGTCTGCACCTGCAGGAATACTTGCTCCAGTGAAAATACGCGCGGCTGTTCCAGCCACCAATTGTTGACCCATAACTCCTGCGGGAATCCTTTGTGTGACGGACAAAACTGTGCCTACTAATGGCACGTCTTGCGCTCGCAAGGCATAACCATCCATTTGGGTATTGTCATTAGGGGGCACATGAACGGCACTAATCTGGTCCACAGCTAAAACACGGTATAAAGCATCCGAAACGGTTACGAGCTCAGACTCTTGAACACTTTGAGCCTGCTGCAGTAAAGTGGCTAAGGCTTCTTGGACGGTTTTCATACTATGTATTTTGCGCGATAAATTGTTTGACTTGCAAAACATCTAAAGACATCTGCGTGACGCGTTGAGGTAATTTTTCAATCCCATCAAATGCCGACGGCCGATCTGGTTCATGCCCTAGAGCCTGCGCAATAGTTTGCGCAAATTTAATTGGTAAGGCAGTCTCTAATACCAACATTTTTACACCCGGATCAAGATGCTGTTTTGCTACCTTCACACCATCAGCAGTATGTGGATCAATCACAACTTGATATTTTCTAGCAACTGACTGAATAGTTTCTATCCGATCTCGGTGCGAGCTCCTGCCAGAGTAAAACCCAAACTGTTCTTGCATGAAGGGGACGATTTGGGGCGACAAATCAAAGCCACCCTGAACTTGAACTTGGGAAAAGAGCTCTGCAACACGACCGCTATCTCGGTTCAATAAGTCAAAAATGAAGCGCTCAAAGTTACTCGCCTTGGAAATATCCATCGAGGGACTTGTGGTGTGGTGCGTTTCTGATGATTTTCTTGCACGGTACACGCCTGTTTTAAAAAATTCATCTAAAACGTCGTTTTCATTCGTGGCAACAATTAACTTGCAAATCGGTAGACCCATCATCCGCGCAATATGGCCGGCGCAAATATTACCAAAGTTCCCCGATGGAACAGTAAACGAAACCTGCTCTGTACTATTTTTAGTAGCCTGCAAATAACCAGAAAAATAATATACAACTTGGGCTATCACCCTCGCCCAGTTAATCGAGTTCACGGTCCCTATCTGATGCTTCGCTTTAAAAGCAAGGTCATTACTGACCGCTTTAACAATATCTTGTGCGTCGTCAAAAACTCCATCAATCGTCAAATTAAAAATATTGGGATCTTGTAAAGAATACATCTGGGCACATTGGAAAGGACTCATCTTACCAGCCGGAGAAAGCATAAATACCCGAATGTCAGCTTTACCTCGCATCGCGTATTCCGCAGCACTACCCGTGTCGCCTGATGTTGCTCCTAAAATATTGAGTTGCCTACCCTGCTTCTTCAAAGCATATTCAAAAAGATTGCCGATTAACTGCATAGCGATATCTTTGAATGCTAAGGTTGGACCATTGGACAAACTCAACAAACCGATTTCGGCTCCGCCATCATTGCCAAGCCAATGCAATGGCACAATTTTGCTAGCGTCATCATACTGTCGCCCATGACAAAAAACCTTTGCAGTATATGTCTGATGTGCAATTTTTCGTAAATCCTCTAGAGCAATATCATCACAATATAAGCTCAAAATTTCGACCGCTAAGTCCGCGTATGATAAATTTCTCCACCGGTCTAATTGCTCAGTGCAAACTTTGGGATATGCTACTGGTAAATACAATCCGCCATCTGGCGCAAGCCCAGCTAAGAGAATATCTAAGAATTGTAATTGCTCATCACTACCACGAGTCGATACATATTTCATGGCAAACCTCAGCTCAACTCTTCTAAACGAATCTTTATGACAGGACCTAAGGTGGTACTTAACTGCTCAATTTTTTCAATCGCTAACAGCATCTTCTTTTCTTGCGTCTGGTGACTGAGAATAATTAAATCCGTTTGACTCTGTCCTTGTAAAGCCTCTTTTTGCAAAAGCGCATCAATCGAAATATCCTGCTCGGCTAAAATCTTCGTAATACTGGCCAACACCCCAGTTTGATCAGCTACTTTTAGACGCAAATAGTAACTCGTAGTAATTTCACCCATCGGCATTACAACCGTATTAATGACCCTATCTTCCTGAAATGCTAAATAGGGTACACGCTTGTCAGGGTCTACCGACTGATATCGCACCACATCTACTAAATCAGCAATCACGGCTGAAGCAGTAGGCTCAGCACCTGCACCCTTACCATAATACAAAGTAGTGCCAACCGCGTCACCAAACACCTGCACCGCATTCATGGCGCCCTCCACGCTGGCGATTAAGCGATTCGCTGGAATTAATGTCGGATGAACGCGCAATTCAATCCCGTGACCTGTGCGCTTAGTAATCCCAAGCAGTTTGATTCGATAACCAAGTTCTTCTGCATAACGAATATCAATCGGAGCTAATTGGGTAATCCCCTCAATGTGAGCCTTATCGAACTGAACAGGAACACCAAAAGCAATGGCACTCATAATCGCAGCTTTATGCGCTGCATCAATCCCTTCAATATCAAAAGTAGGGTCAGCCTCTGCATATCCTAATTCTTGGGCTTGCTTTAAGACTACGTCAAAATCGAGTCCCTTATCGCGCATCTCAGAAAGAATAAAGTTCGTCGTGCCGTTAATAATGCCAGCGATCCACTCAATGCGATTTGCAGTTAAACCCTCGCGCAGAGCCTTAATAATCGGAATACCACCAGCCACAGCCGCTTCAAAGGCGACAATCACTCCGCGATCTCTGGCCGCAGCAAAAATCTCATTGCCATGCACTGCAATTAAAGCTTTATTGGCCGTAACAACGTGCTTACCCTTTGCAATCGCAGCTAAGACCAACTCTTTAGCAATTCCATAACCGCCAATTAACTCAATGACTACTTCTATGTTTGGATCCTGAATCACTGCATAAGCATCGCTCACAATGGTTGCCCGACCTTTTACGATCTCTTGGGCTCGTTTAGCATCTAAATCCGCCACCATGGAAATTTCGATTCCACGTCCAGCTCGACGTTCAATCTCCTCTTGATTACGGTTTAATACTGTAAAAACGCCGCCACCAACAGTGCCAGCGCCTAAAAGTCCTACTTGGATCGGATTCATTTCACTTACCACCATCTCATTTTGCTCTTCATAAAAATACTTCAATGTGTCATTCACTTGGTTAATTAACAGTCAAAAGGTACACAGTTAATCCGCCAGTCCTCCAGACTAACTAACCAAAGAGTCCGTTCCAGATCGCTCACGGTACCTTTTTAAGAAACGCCCAAGACGCATAATAGCCTCTCGAAGAATGTCTTCATTCGGTAAAAATACCAGTCGGAAATGATCCGGTTTAACCCAATTGAATCCAGACCCCTGCACTAAAAGAACTTTTTCTTCTTGTAAAAATTCTGCCACAAAAGCCTGATCATCATCAATCGGATATATGGCAGGATCTAATCTAGGAAATAAATATAAAGCCGCTTCAGGTTTAACGCAGGTTAGACCAGGAATTTGAGTAATCAAGTCATATGCCAAATCCCGCTGCCTTCTTAACCGCCCCCCTTCACCGACTAATTCATTAATACTTTGGTAACCCCCTAAAGCGGTCTGAATTGCCCACTGACCAGGAACATTGGCGCACAAACGCATTGAAGATAACATGTTCAAGCCTTCGATATAGTCCTGTGCTTTAGTCTTGTCGCCAGACACCACCATCCAACCAGCCCGAAATCCGCAAGAGCGATAATTTTTTGATAACCCGTTAAAAGTAATCATCAACACATCCGTTGCCAAGGAGGCTATCGAGGTATGTGTCTTACCATCAAATAATGTCTTGTCATAAATCTCATCAGCAAAAATAATTAAGCCATACTCCCGCGCAATCTGAATGACCGCCTTTAAAGTGGCATCATCGTAGATGGCACCCGTGGGGTTATTGGGATTAATAATGACGATCCCTTTTGTCTTCGAACTCACCTTGGCGCGCATATCATCAATGCTTGGAGCCCAGCCCTGCGCTTCATCACATAAATAGTGCACTGGTGTGCCACTAGACAAACTAACCGCCGCAGTCCACAAAGGATAATCAGGCGACGGTACTAATATTTCGTCACCATGATTTAAGAGGCCATTCATACTTAAAACAATTAACTCAGAAACCCCATTACCAGTATAGATATCGTCTAACTCAACACCCTCAATGTTTTTTTCTTGACAGTAATGCATGATCGCTTTTCGGGCTGTAAAAATACCCTTTGAGTCTGAATACGCAGCCGCATTTGGTAAGTTACGAATCATATCCCGCTGTATCTCTTCTGGCGGATCAAACCCAAAAACCCCAACATTACCAATGTTGAGCTTAATAATTTTTTGCCCCTCTTCCTCCATCCGAGAAGCCATCTCCATAACCGGCCCACGAATGTCGTAACATACGTTGTTTAATTTATCGGATTTTAAAAATTTTTTCACAATGATCTAATTTGAATAAACAGCTTTTCGTTAACTAACGCTAGCTATAATGGTTCTATTATGACAGAGCATAACCGTGAAACTCCAACCTGATCAACTTCCGTCCCAAAATATGGTGACCCGCTACGATTCTGAATTTTTGGAAATTAATGCGCAGCGCTACAAAAATTCTATTTTATTAATGCCAGATGGACCAGTTTTGCCATGGTTAGTCAGTAGTTGGAAAAATTTAAATAGGTCTCATTTTACCCAAATTGCCAATCAAAAGCCCGAACTAGTAATCTTTGGTAGCGGCTCGAAAATTCGGTTTGTGGATCCAAGTCTTTTACAAGACTTGATCCAATTGCGCATCGGCTTCGAAACCATGGATACACCGGCAGCTTGTCGAACCTACAATATACTTATGGGGGAAGGCCGCCTTGTTTTGGGTGCATTTTTAATGGAACAAAACTAACGCCCTCTTCAACACGACCTTCGTTATTTGGTAATTTATATTGATCTCTCCAACGAAAACTCAGCAGCAATCGATCGCTTGGCAAAGCCATTCTGGCTATTTCCTCATCTTAATTTTACTCGGTGTGATTTGGTTTGGAACCCTAGATTGGCGCCATCTCATCCCAACTGATGAGGGGCGATACGCTCAAATAGCGCGTGAAATGCTCGCTACCGGGGACTGGGTCGTGATTCGTTATAACGGTTACCAGTATTTTGAAAAACCACCTTTGCATATCTGGGCAACGGCGGTGATCTTTCAAATCTTTGGCCTAGGCGAGTGGCAAGCAAGACTATGGAGTGGGCTAACTAGTTTTGCAGGCATCCTCATGGTAGGCTTTACTGCATTCAAAATTGCAGGTTTTCGGGGTGGCTATCTGGCAAGTTTAATGCTGGCATCTTCGCCACTGTGGATTTTAGCGGGACACTTTAATGCGCTAGATATGGGCCTAGCTTTCTTTATGAATGCCTCCTTGTGCTGTCTCATTTTGGCGCTCCTAGCGCCTGCCAAGTCTAAAAGTGAGCACTACTGGATGCTCGCTTGTTGGGCAGCTATGGCTGCCGCTGTTTTAAGTAAAGGCTTAATTGGTATTGTGCTACCCGGCCTAGCACTGGTCGTCTATAGCCTAACATCAAGAGATTGGCAATCCTGGGCTAGGATGCATTGGATTAGTGGCCTGAGTTTATTTTTATTCATTACCAGTCCTTGGTTTTTTCTCATTGCTCAACGCCATCCCGAGTTCTTACATTTCTTTTTTATTCATGAACATCTAGAACGCTTCACCAGTGAAGCACATCGTCGCACAGCGCCGTGGTATTTCTTTATCCCACTGATTGTATTGGGTTTTTTACCTTGGCTAAGCCAGTTATATACGATTAAAAATATCACCCTATTTCGCCCAAATCCAGATCATCGATTTCAGCCACTCTGGCTATGCCTCATTTGGGTTGTCACTATCTTTTTATTTTTTAGTAGCTCACAATCTAAACTGCCAGGGTATATTGTCCCCATCTTTCCCGCTCTCGCAATCGTCACTGGAATTGGTTTTGATCATGTGCTACTGCGTCAAAACACAATCAATCAGCCATCAAAAATATGGACCTACACTGTAGTATTGTTTATCGCCTTCTTTGCTCTTGGATTTATCGGTATTCCAGCCATCCAAGCAACTGGTGAGGTCTATGAAAAAGAATCCTATCAAATTTATTCGTACTGGGCTGGAGTAGCTCTTACCGTTGGCGTTTTGGGATCATTGCTCGCATTTTTAAAGCGTCAACAAATCCTGTATAGCGTAACAATTTTTGCCTTGACATTTACTACCCTAACCTTAATCGCTGGTCTTGGTCATGAAACCGTCGGACGCCGGCTTTCTGGCTATGATCTTGCTATGCAAGCAAAACCTCTGATCCCAAAAGATGCGCCTCTCTATTCCTTAGGCTTACTTGATCATACCGTCCCCTTTTATCTCGAAAAAAATTCGGTAATGGTCAACTTTCAAGATGAACTCGCTTTTGGAATAGCGCAAGAACCAGAGCGCTGGATTCCCACTTTAGAAGAGTGGTTGCAAGTTTGGCAAAATCCAACGCCCCAAAATGCTTTTGCAATAATGAATCATGCACTGTGGCGAGAGTTACGATCCCAAAATATCTCCATGGAAGTGATTGCTCAAGATGAACTTCGAGTATTGGTTCGAAAACCTCTGGCAGACAAAGTCATACCCACTCCAAAAAAGGTAATCCATGACCCTAACAAGTTTTAGCTATCTGTTTATTGGTGTCATCCTCAATGCCTGCGCACAATTACTTCTCAAGGCGGGCACTCTTCGTCTCGGAGAAATTTCTCTAGCGCCCGCAACTCTATTGTCGACCTTATTGCAACTAGCAACTAATCTACCTATCTTAGGCGGACTTTGCCTCTATGTTTTTTCAGTGATCACTTGGATCGCCGGCCTATCAAGAGTAGATGTCTCCATCGCCTATCCACTGCTCTCGCTCGGTTATGTCCTCAACGCCATCGCCGCCCATTATTTATTTGGTGAAATACTGAGTTGGCAGCGCCTTACTGCCATTGGTATTATCCTAATTGGTGTCTATCTTTTAGCTAGGTCATAATCTAACCGATGAATCAACTCCCCTTTTTGCCTTTTACTAAGCCAAGTATCGATGAAGCCACGATTGCCGCCGTTGGCGATGTCCTGCGTTCTGGCTGGATAACGACTGGCCCGAAATGCCAACAACTCGAATCAGCCCTATCCGAACTCTTTGGTGGCCGGCCAGTGCGCTGCTTTGCCAATGGAACCGCCACGATGGAAGTTGCACTGCGCGTTGCTGGTATTGGTCCTGGTGACGAGGTGATTACAACACCCATCTCTTGGGTATCGACTGCCAATGTCATTCTCACGGTTGGGGCTAAACCTGTCTTTGTAGATATCGACTTGTCAACCCGAAATCTGAATTTGGAATTAGTTAAAGCAGCCATTACACCAGCAACTAAAGCTATCATGCCGGTTTACTTATCTGGACTACCAGTGAATATTGATCAACTGTACGAAATTGCTGACCACTATCAGCTGCGCGTTATCGAAGATGCGGCGCAGGCCCTTGGGTCCCATTGGCAAGGAAATTTAATTGGTAGTTCCCATCAGCACCGCTCTGACCTCGTAAGTTTTAGTTTTCAGGCAAACAAAAATATGACCAGTATCGAGGGTGGATGCCTAGTCATGAACCATGCAGATGAAGCGAATTTAGCCCAGCGACTCCGACTTCAAGGGGTTACTCGCACCGGTCTTGATGGTATGGAAGTTGACGTCCTCGGGGGTAAACATAATATGACCGATGTGAATGCTGTGATTGGCATCCATCAACTCGCTCAATTGTCAGAATTCATGGTCAAAAGAAAAGCTCTTGTGAAACATTATTTTCAATTATTTGAGCAATCTAAACTCATCGAGTATGGCGTCATCCCGCCATTAGCAGATATGCATCAGAGTAATTGGCATATGTTTCAAGTACTCTTGCCGATCGAACAGTTAAAAACCCGTAATCAAAATAGGTCAACTGTCATGCAAGCACTGAAAGACCAAGGTATCGGCACCGGTGCGCACTACCCAATTATTACGGACTTCAAACTGTATAAAAATCTTGGCTACCAATCAACGAATACGCCTGTTGCCCAGCAAGTTGGCCAAGCTATTCTGACCCTACCACTTTTTCCATTAATGACTAATCAGGATGTTGATCGCGTCGTTCACAGCTTTGAAAATGTTTTTGCACAGTTTCATTAATCTGGATTTGCTCAAGTATTTGATCATTCGTTGAGTACTACCAATTATTTTTAACTCAACCCGACAAAAATTGCATAAAATCACTGTATGCAGATAAATTCTCAATCATTGATTCCTGCGCATCTCACTCCACCAGCAATCTCGTTGATATCGATCGTTATCCCAGTTTATAACGAGGCAGAAGGTTTAGGTGCCCTTTTTGCAAGACTGTATCCAGCCCTTGATCAAACCGCTCGCGAATTATCTGTGCAATATGAAATCGTTTTCGTCAACGATGGGAGTAAAGATAATTCTGCACATCTACTAGCAAAACAATTTGAACTTCGTGAGGATGTGACCCGCGTCGTCCTCTTTAATGGTAACTTTGGACAGCATATGGCTATCATGGCCGGATTTACCTATGCAAGAGGCCACTTCTTGGTCACTTTAGATGCTGATCTGCAAAATCCCCCTGAAGAAATTACCCCAATTGTTAAACTTCTCCTAGAGGGATATGACTATGTCGGGACTATTCGTATCGCCAGAAAAGATAGTTCATTTCGACGTCTAGCCTCCAAAGCAATGAATCGCTTACGCGACCGAATCACTAAAATCACAATGACCGACCAAGGTTGTATGATGCGTGGTTATGATCGGCGAGTAGTTAATTTAATGAAGAAAAGTAAAGAAATTAATACCTTCATTCCCGCTCTAGGATTTACCTATGCCAGCAAACCGATTGAAATTGAAA
>Ga0209651_1000245_pt1 | contig 20398 bp, 21 predicted proteins | sample LauGreFBDMM110SN_2_FD_188216 | JGI IMG/M metagenome (GOLD analysis project Ga0209651, IMG submission 188216) | Freshwater lake microbial communities from Lake Michigan, USA - Fa13.BD.MM110.SN (SPAdes) (version 2) | ecosystem: Environmental > Aquatic > Freshwater > Lake | place: Lake Michigan... | reverse complement strand
TCGCGCAACACTATAAATGAAATTTTTATATAATTTTTTAATAGTGTTATCGTTATTTGGGGTTGGCTCGTCGTATACGTTTATCAATCTCATTAATCGATACCCCACGTTACTGGACTCCTTTCATGTTCATATTTCAGATTCAGAGAATAGGGCACCTTTTGACAAACAAAATAAAAAAAAAAAAATCCTTGATATTGGTTGTGGAGAGGGTACAAGTACCAACTTTGTGGCTCAAAAATTTGGTAAAAACGCAGCCACGATTGTGGGTGTGGATAAAAATGAACTTTCTGTCATGAAAGCGAGCCATAAATATCCTTCACTACACTTTGGAATTGATGATATGCGTAGAAGTCGATTACCTACCAACGAGTTTGATATAATATTTGTCAAAGATGTGTTTCATGAAGTCGATCCCAAGGATTTTTCCAAGATTATCAAAAATATAAAACGAATCTCCAAAAAAGAAAATTCACTCATTTATATGTACCACGAAAAAATTAATGATCAATTTCAAGACAATATGTTGGATTTTTATAAACACTTTGATGTCATTTATACAGTTTCAGAAGAAGGTTTTCATGGATCAATTGCCAAGCTTTAGCCAATTCCAATTCCAAAAGTTTGGTTGTTGAGCAGGTGGTGCCCTGATGATTTCACAATCCAAACGAATCTCTAGGATTTCTTGTTGTTTAACCCCTTCATTATCAATTATTCTTTTTTGTAAGCTCTCCAATGTTTCCAACGGATCGGCGTCGATCTCTATGATCTCACCAGAAAGTGTTTTGATTCGTAAATTCATAGGAATGTAAGACATTTTTAAAATGTCGAGCAGGGTTTTTAAAAGATCATTTTTTGTTTTTGCTTGGTGGAAACGCATGGCTACGTCTCTACCAAAAAATCAAAAATCCTTTCCGCGTCCTCCTTGGTCGGAAAACGAACCTTGAATGTTTTTTCATTATTATTTATGGTCCCCATCTTGATGGCAATAAAGTTTTGGATTCTTTCAATCGATTGTACCGAGTGAATCGGTATATGAACGGTTTTGTCGAGCGTCAGAAATTTAACTCCTTGGATAATGGATTTTTTAATAGACATTTTTTAATTTACTTATAATTTTACGTCCCATGTATTTTTAAAAAATTATTTCAATTTTATTCTCGACACAAAAACTATTCATTTTTTTTTTTATCCACAAAAAAAAAATCATAATGTTACTGACTGACCTCGTAACCATGCTTCCCAAAGACGTTGTGGACATTATCTTTGCTTATGACCATCACAAAAGACAAATCTTTGATAAAGTACTTCATCATCTGAAAATGCGTCTGGTATGGACAGAACTGTACGATGAGTACCGAATCCAGAATCAATTTTGGAAAAACAAGTGGTGCTGGTCGGATCTTCTCTATGATATTGTGTTGGAAGAAGAACAAGACTATGAAAACTATTGCCAACGGTTACGACTTTTCCACAAGATTCATGGAAACCGTCCCCGGAGATTTTTTGACGTGGGTCTGGAAAATCTTTTCAATATGGATCCATTTTTATAAACAATGTTCCGATTGAACAATTATTATTTTGTTATAATAATAAAAAATGCCACCAACACAATCCAAAAAAAAAGTAGTTTTTAACATCCAGAACCAGCTCTCCAATATCAATTCACTTACCCAATATCTTGTATTGTCCTCGAAAGAAAAAAAACACTTTGAAAAAAAAATAAAATCGCTCGTCGCGCTCCGAGAGTTGGAAAGTAAGATGGAGTGTCTGCGTCAAAACATACTAGCGCGTAAAAACTTTGTGTCCGAATTGGGAGAGTTTACCGAACAACTGGATCTCGATAAAATCATTAAAAAACTAGAAAAAGAATCCAGCCAGGACGAAAGAAAAATTGCCTCGCTTCTTGGAGACTACAAGACAAAAAGAGACGAGTATTTGTACGCGCAGCAGTTGTATCGTCGTTAAGTCGTGTCAGGTTAAATTTTGAACCTAGTGTATATTTTAAGGATGTAAACTAAAGTAAAAAAATGAACCCGTCTTATATTTTTTTTGACCCCCTCAACAATAATAATGTCTGTCATTATTCATTCATCACAAAAAAAATTTACGGGGAATCCCCCACCACTCTATATGGATTTTTCCTTCCAGCTTGACCATTTCCAGCTCTGGGGGTGTCAGGCCATTGAAAAAAAGGAAAATATTCTCATTACAGCCCACACTGGCAGCGGCAAGACCGTTCTCGCCCTCCACGCCATTTCGAAATACCTGGCGGTGGGAAAACGTGTCATTTATACAAGTCCGATCAAGACGCTTTCCAATCAAAAATACGCCGAATTCTCAGCCAAGTTTCCCTCTGTAGGCGTGCTCACCGGGGACATCAAGGTCAACCCCGACGCCTCCTGTCTCATTATGACGGCCGAAATCCTTCGTAATTTCCTCACCAGCACCGAGTGTCCCTCTTATTTCAGCATGGAGGATGTCTCCTGTGTCATCCTGGACGAGGTTCACTTTATCAACAACAAGGAACGCGGGCGTGTCTGGGAAGAGATTTTGGTTCATTTGCCCCGTGACATCCAACTCGTCATGTTGTCGGCGACCATCTCCGGCGCCGAACAGTTTGCGGGATGGATCGCTCAGCTCAAAAATATCAACTGTCATCTCATCAGCACGGCCAAGCGTCCAGTGCCACTTGCCCACAGCGTTTTTTGGGACGGCAAGCTCCACCACTTTTTAAAAAACGACGAATGGAAACGAGGTGTCTGGACCGAACAAAAAAAAGATATTGAAAAATACTATCGAGGGCGCTCATTTACCAATCATCAGTTTCACGAGTGTCTCCACTATTTAGAAAGGGAGAATCTGCTCCCCGCGACCGTGTTTATTCTGAATCGCGAACTCGTCGAAAAAACCTGTAAAACACTGCTCCTTACACAAAAAGATCCCGATAAGCTTCACAGGATCGACTACCTTTGGGACAAACACCTCTTAAAATACCGTGCTCACTACGAACACACCGAGCAGTGGATCCTGCTCTACGATCTGGTCCGTAAAGGGGTAGGGATTCATCACTCGGGGCTCATCCCCGTTCTCAAGGAAATTGTCGAGATCCTGTATACCGAAGGCTTGCTGTTGGTGTTATTGGCGACAGAAACATTTGCGCTGGGTGTCAACGCACCTACCAGGACAGTCGTGTTTACCAACCTTCAAAAATTCGATGGAAAAAGCAAACGTCCACTCTACGCTGATGAATATAATCAAATGGCAGGGCGCGCAGGACGTCGTGGCCTGGACCCACTCGGGGAAGTCATTATCGTCCCTCATCCCTATATGATGAATGAGGATGAACTCTATAAAATGATCTTGTCGCCACCACCCATCCTCAAGAGCCGTCTTTCGCTTGACTATAGCGTGCTGATGAAACTATTCCCACCCCAAGAAGAGATGGAGCCCCAAAATATACGCGAGATCCTTTCCAAGACATTCTTCTATCAACAGGAAGAACGCGCGATGGAATCCGTGTATGAAAAGAAACGTACCACGACACCCCTCGAAAAGATATGGACACCCGACCTCGAAGCGTTCAGGTGTGATTTTCAAGCTATCAAGGCATTGGAGGTCCGTATGGCGCCCATGGGAGGGATCGCGCGTCTCGATAAAAAGATGGAGAAAAAGCTCAACAAGGAGAAAAAGACGCTCGAAGCCAAGATCCCTCCCGATACGCTACGAAATCTGGAAACGATGTGGAAAGCCGAGCAAGATCGGAGCGAGTTGGACGAGACCTTGTTTGCTTACGAGTCTCAATGGAGGATCCAGTGGAACGTCATGAAGGGGTTTTTTAAACACCTTGGGATTATACAAAAAAATCAGTGGAGTCGTCGAGGAATCATTATGAAAAATCTCCACGAAGGCAACCTATTGTGGATAGCTAATATTTTAGAAACCGGAGCCCTCGTCGATCTCGAAACGCCTGCGTTGGTGGCTGTGCTGTCACTATTTTTGGCGGATCCCGAAAAGGAAGATTTTGAGTGGTCGGGGACAACACTCTCCGACCCCGAACGTGATTTTTTCAAACGCGCCAAAGAACTCTGCGACGCCGAGCAAGACCTCGAGGTCCAATTTATGAGAGACCTGCCCTACCCGTTTTACAATAATTGGGAACTTTCCAGGACCATGTATCGAGCGGCGCGTGATTGGATCGCGGGCGAGAGTTGGGCGCATATCCGAACGTACTATGGGGACTTTGAGGGAAATTTTGTCAAGAATATGATACGACTCTACAACTTTTGTCTCAATGTCCGCGAGATTGCGAGGATCATCCAGTGTGTTCCGCTGATCCAGAAACTCGATGGCCTGGAGAATCTGGTGTTTCGCGATATGGTGATTCAGGATTCATTGTACATATGATAAGTCCATTTTAAATAGTAAAGTGTTCAAAAAAAACATGTTAATTATAAAAAAATATTAAAGAAATTTTGTTGAATTAAGTCATGTGGATACCATTTTACAAATTGATAAAAAACCCTTTATGTTCGTCACCCCTTAATTTTGCAAATCGAATGCTGGATATGGCCTATCTATTAGGAACTCCACTAACGTACCTCCACGAGAGAAAAGGAGCGCTTTTTCACAAAATATGGGCCCATCCTGAAAAAACCAACGAGCCTTCCACGTTGGGTAGTGGTGTACCTTTAGGATTTCATACCGAGATGGCATTTCATTCCATCAAACCTTCCTATATTATGCTTTATTGCGTGTCTAAAGGGCAAATTGGAACCACTACGGACGTGGTCATAGTGGATAATGTTTTGGAAAGTATGACATTACGAGAAAAACGTTTATTAATGGAACCTTTGTATAAAATTTATCCTCCAGTTTCATACCAACAAAAATACCCAAAACCTGATTGGACTCCACTATTGTACAATCGTCAAGTCCACCGATTAGTCCTTGCGGATCATTGTAAAATGGAATTCAAACAACCCCGAGCCTTTCATGTCTATCAACGGCTTCTTCAAGTCTGCAATGAGCAGAAAAAATCGATAATGTTAGATCCTGGGGATACACTCATCATTAACAATACGGCGACACTACATGGTCGCAATGCTTACGTAGATCCAGCACGAATTTTGTGCCGATTGTATATTTGGTAAAAAAAATGTCCCATTATGTCGAGGAGGAAATAAAAATTTAATTTTTATAATAAATTATAAAAATTCAACAACAACAACAAACATGGACAAGCGGATTGGAGACAAAACAAGACCGTTTTGCGTATATGGACTGGGTAGTCAAAAAGGGCGATCGCATTAAGGCTTCCAATCTATATAAATTTTTGATTCCGATTGTTGAAAAAAGACTGTATCTTTCTAAAAGATATTTTTCAGGTCTACAAAAATATCTTTTAGAAAAAGCGTTTGAAGTCGGATTTTTGGACTGGGATCAGGATGATTCATTTTTATTTATTCAAACCTTTGCGAATAAACATACCATTAACAATAATTTTTTATTGATTGTTGATTTTTTAAAAATGACAAGATCCAGACCGACTCACGAAGTCGATTTGAACAAACACTCCAAGCAACGCAAACTCTATAAATTAATGGAATATTATAAAAAAAATGGAATAGATGATAACGAAAAAACACTACAACGAAATACAACTCAAGAACTTGATGAGATGATTATCCAAATTATCAAGGATCAAAAATCTAGTCTATTCCCAACGCTACACTCTACATTCCAATTCGAAAAATGTATTTTTAATATTTTCATCATGGATGCCTTGTCCAATCCTTCCCTTCATGAAACCTTTGTGATTGATAAATTACCTCCAGAAGTCTATCCATTTCTTTATAAAAGCATAAAAAGTGGAAAATTTGATATTGCAGCACCGCTAATGATTATTATACCGGGAACCCCGATCAAGATCGAAAAAAGTTTATTGATTTGTTTCAATCCTTGTATCAATTATATAAAATTGAAATGAATACAGAGGCTGAAGAATCCATGTTTACTCTGGCCATTGCTACGGAGGCAGCACGAGGGTTTACATTATCGTTCCAAAATTCGGGAAAAACATTTATAGATCGTACATATAACTATCCTAAAAATCTCGATGGTTATGAAATTATTCATCTTGATTCTACCAAGTCGGTTCACCCAATGAAATTTTTAATGTCAGATGGATATGAAAAAGGGTATGAACATGTATCGGCCGAAGTATCGCCACTTAAGGTGTTTAGGAAGGTACAAAGCTTGCGAATTAAGATGTCAAATAGTCTGCTTTTAAAAATGTACAAACCTTCTTTTCTATATGACCAAATGAGTTTCCTGGGTGCTGACGAGACGTTATTAGCCAAGTTGAAAGTTTCCAAAACCACCAAATCAAGTTTTAAGATACTTTATAATTATTTTTGTGATGAATATACTTGTCCTGAAATTTGTTTGGATTATCCATTTAATGGAATGTACACACCCCCCTCACCGATTCCGACAAATGGAGGGTATTGAGAGGCGATGGCAATTACGGACATGTATTTGTGAATTTTCGTTATAGGTATGGTTAATATCCGCTTCCCAAATAAATAACGGGATTACGATTCCACTGGGAAAACGCGGTGACGGGTGTCGCGGCTTTTCTTGGCACCGCGGGAACACACAGCTGTCGCGTATCGGTACAAGGAAATCTTCTTTGATAAGGATTAATGTATTGGATCCCATTAGGAGGATAGTATTTGTACGTCTCCGCCCAGTTGATAGATTCATAACCCGCATTGTATTGATCGGCACCAAAAATGGTATACGGGTTGGTAATGGTAAAGTGATCGATTTTGATGTCGGTCGTGCCGTGGATCGGATGATAGAGATAGGTCATTGGTGTCTTTCTATCGTTGGGCTAAAAAAAATAAAAAAATAATATTTATTTTTTTTCAAGAATTCTTGAAAGATTTATAAACTTGAACGAATCATTGGATTTTGTAATAATAATTTTTTTTTGTTTGTACACGAGAATCATGTCAAGGTCGTTGGAATCACAGTAACCCTGATATTAGGGTCTACACTGGATCCTTGTACTAATGCGTTTGTTTTTGCGTAGGAAAGACTACCTTTTCCAGTCGCAATGTATTTTGTATTTGGAATTACAATCTCCGATGCCGATAAAATTATTTTGCAAGTCGGGTCGATTTCAATAAAATGACCTTGTAAACGAGCCGATATTGTCGAGATGTTGATTTTACTTTTATCGAAGAGTAGTATCCCACTTCCACACCCTATATGGGCCAATCGAGAGGTATCCATCGTTATTGTGGAACCCTTGGAATGAATCGTGTTGCCCAAGTTTGCGGCAAACGAATTACCCGATAAACTCAAGATTCCACCTGAAGATGAGATTAGATGTCCACTACCCTTGTGTATTAAAGAAGAATTCGATATTTTGGTTTCGGTTCCCAGAGTATCATCTTGGATTTCAATTATATTCGCATTCCCACTTGGAATACTCCCTGTTAGCGAGTTTACAATGAGAGAGGCCAACCCGCCATGATTACGGATATGAATAATGGGTGTTTGCTGAAAATCTTGTCCGCGCGAGGAAACACCAAAAAAAGTATTGGAAACCACGGGATTACCAAAATTATCCAAACGATACAGAGTCGAGCCTTCTACTAGAGCGCCATTAAAAATAGAAGACATATTTCCCGTATCTTGAATTACGTCCACGAAAGCATGACCTCCATTTCCAAGTTTATAGATGGCGTTATTCACATTACGATTCCATACGCCCGAACCCGAAATCGTGTTTTTATACATTATACCTTGACCAACATCGGTGTAAATACACCCACCTTTTGATTCTTGATAAAGTCGACCCGATGTGGCGATCAAATTAAAAACCTCGGTAGCATCTTTTGTGTTGACGGATAGGGTATTTTCAGAATCCAAAATAGTCGTGCTTCCCGTACCTTTTTGTAAAAGAATAATGTGATGATTAGACTTTTGTATTGTATTGACATAATTAATTCTACTCCACGAAGAAACTACACTATTTCGACTACTGTTTTCTAGTCTGCTAAACTCACCATATTCGGCTGAAAAATTAGAATCCAAACTTTGGATGGTTCCTGAACCCTCTTCGCGATATAGATTATTTAAAATCCCAGCGTTGTTTTTGGCAGTTGCCGTAACTGACGATAATGTAAAGTCAAGAGTTCCTTGGCTGGCCTCGGTATTCAACATGGACGAGTTTCCCCCATAAATAAGATTTGTTTGTTGGAGAGTAAAATTGATTTTACCTGGACCCGTATTTTTCCAGCTCGTAAAATTATCGGAATTTTCTGCAGTAAGAGATCCATTCCAACGATTAAAAATCAAGTGTCCAATTCCTGTATTGGTCGCCAACAATACCTGACCACCTTTTCCCAAATCTCCTTTTCCATTCAATATTTCTTGTTCTATAGACCCAGTTCCACTGAGAATAATTTCAGATCCATTCCCAACCCCTTCTTGAAACCATTGACAATTTATACTTTGAGCTTTGTAAACTCCTTTTGTAGAAATATTTTTCATCATAAAAACGTTTTCCCCTGTTTTTGCGCGCAGAATCCTATCATATTCGCTAAAATTCCATGAACTAGGACCCTCTTGGACACGCTGAAGTACAGGCAATGTCATTATACCTCCTAAAAACGTCAATCCAGAAATTTGAGTGGATTGTGGAAATGTAGTTGTATTCATCCACCAGTGATTCCCATTTACAAACGTAACACTTGAACCTTGACCATTCATGTTTACATTGGGTGTCCACTCGTAGATTTGGAAAGAATTGCCATGCGTTCCCGCCGAGAATTGAATCAAGACTGGGATACATTTATATAAAGTCTTGGTCAGTTCATAGGCTTCATCTAGAGTCGCGGGATTTGCTTGGCTGCCAATTTCAGCGTCTAGAACTGAATTATTATTTTTACAATGTAAAGAATTTCCAACAAAAATAGTATTCGATTCAAGACTTGTAAGATAAGCAGATTTTTTCATAGGTTGATGACAGAAACGCTCTGGTTCCAAATTCATTCTTTCCTTTTACAAGTTTATAATGTTTAAATAGACTTTCGAATGGCGTCGAGTTGTTGTTTTTCTCGGAGGAGTGTTGGAATCCGAAAATCTTGGGGTCGATGTTGTGACCCACCCGTTAATTTCCTCCACGCTTTGGTAGTCGTTCCTTTACGATCGGCTCTGGTCACCTCGATCATCTTTTTCCAGAACGCGTTCCAGCGCGTGTCGTTCTTTGCCAATAGAGTAAAAAATTCCAACTGGTTTTCGACGCCCGCGCTTGTCATTGCTTCGGTCACAAAAACTTGCCACGTGGGTGTCGGGTTTCTCCACACGCCACGGATCACCGCAAGCTGGTCGTCTTTTACTTTTTCCTTGTAGGCGTGTTGTCGTTCCTCGCGTAGCCTATTGTATAGACTCTCTAGCGCCGCCGCGAAATCCTCGATGCGTGGAGCATTTTGTTGTTGTTGTTGTTGTTTCTTGGTCATGGATATATTTCTGGAAGAAGGATTAAAACGGAGATATTTTCGATAGTCGACTCGTTGTTTGATCTCGGGGTCCTCGATCCGTTCCAAAAAATCATTCCTTTCGTCTCGAAGAAAGGTTTTTAAATCGTCTCTTTTGGGTTTCCGGCTAAACTTTTCTTGCGGATCCACCACGTCTCCAAAATAGTTGACCGTAGGTATCAGATGACGACCTAGAGACGAGACTTGGGAGTAAAAATTTCTCAAGCCTTGATAGGTACAATTGATTCTATAAAAATCGACAGGGTTTTTTCCGCCATGGACAACCTGAAAAAGAGTAATTCCAAGGGCCCATAGATCATCTCCACGAAATTCGTCCAGAGTACGCGTCGTGTTTTTTTCCAAGACCGCATCAAGCATCTGGGGGCTCAAATAGAGACGCGTCCCTCCTCGGATTGTACAAACGGGTTCCCGACACGCCAATCCAAAATCGATCAACTTGATACCTACATTGTGGGGGGCGCGTGTTGTCGTCTTGATAAACACATTTTGAGTTTTAATATCACAGTGAGCGATGCCTCGAGAGTGAAGAAACTCGACCACGTCCACAAGCTGAGGAATCCATCGTGCCGCCACATCAAGATTGAATTCTTTTTCTATAAATTTGTCAAGTTCCAACCAATTGTTTTCTACAAAAAGTCCCTGCATGACCAAAGAATCGGGCCGTGGAGAAAATTGATAGACCTGAACGATATTGGGGTGTTGAATGGTTTTGAGCACCTGGTACTGATGCTGGACCTCTTTTCCTTTTTTCACCACCTTGTTTTTTTCGCACTGAAGCCGATAGACATGACCAAACGCGCCGCTTCCCAACAACATTTTTTATTTTTGAAAATAAATAAAAATACCGTGGTGTAAAATTTTTTAATTCGAATTGCGAAGCGGGAAGCGCCCATTCATATTGGGATCAAAACCTGGAAAGTAGGTCTTGGGATTATTAAAAAGCTGGAACATTGCGAAATCACTTGTATTACCCCCTTCTTGTTGTTTGGCAATGAGATCTTCACGAAACTCACACTGATCTCGATCAAACGAATATTCAAAATTGTTATTGTCGGGCGAAAAGATTGGAACCCTCTTGTAATAGGGCTTCACGCCTCCCATAGGATCTACCAAGAGCTGGGGAACTGTGTAGGAAGGATTGATCCAAATCCCGTAACCATAGGGATCCGCAATATCCAGGTCCGTATAGTACACAATATCTCCGCCATAAATCGATTGGTAATCCTTGTAAAATCCCGTATGATTGGTTCTCATATTGTAGAGATCTCCTTGAGGTTGGGTGTTGGAAGACACCAATGGTGGACTATCGAGATACAATCGCTGCGCGCGTGGTGAATCAAAGGTCCTAGGATCGATGGAGGCATAGAGCCCGTTGATTTTGACATAGTCCACATCACAATTGACGACCGAGGAGTCCTTATTCAGCACCGTAATGGGCGTGTATTTATTATTTCCATAGTTAATTGGATCAATAATGGTGTTGGGGGGAAACATTTTTTTTATAGCTATTTTAAAAATAATTTTCCATTTTTCATCTCGTATCGAGTCGTAAAGTGTTTAAATAGGCTTGTATCATGAGATACACATAGAATGGTCATTTTCGCTTTGAGCAATTCAATCAAATCAATAATAATGTTTTTGGTTTCTGGATCCACATTGGCCGTAGGTTCGTCCATGAAAAGAATCTTGGTTTCTCTGAAATAACAGCGTAAAAGCAACACAATCTGCTTCTGACCACCAGAAAGCTCGCTCGAATCTTGTATATTGATAAATTTCTGGACATGATGATAGATGGGCATGGATTCAAGTTCTTGTAGCGCGGCTTTCCACGACGGGCTATCCTTGGGGAGTCCATATAAAATATTTTCCAGGACAGGGCGACGAAACAAGACAATACTCTGGTGCATCATCGTCACATGGTTACGGAGGTATTCCACATCGGATTCCAGAATGTCCACTCCGTCATAAAAAATGACTTCCTTTTCGGGTTTGTTGTATCCTATGAGCAGCTTTAAAAACGTGCTTTTCCCCGATCCAATTTCTCCCGTTATCAACACAGAAGACCCAAAAGACGTCTCAAAATCGATCCCTGAAAGAATGGTCTTGTCTTTAATTTTGTAGGAAAGATTACGGACTTGTAACCGGTATTGTTGTAAAAAATCTTTCTTGGACCCAAAGTGGATATAGTTGAGTTTGATGGATTTTTCAAAATCTCTATCCAAGAGGATGGGACCGACTTCTATAATAGAATCACAACATCGCCGTACCAAACTGGAAAAGCTTTTGAGCATGAGAAGAGCTGCGGTCACCAGCATGACAAGTTTAACTAATGTCACCTTGTCTTTGATGGCCAACCACGACGTATAAATCACGAGGGAGAACATGAAAACACACAAGAGAGCAATAAAGATAATCTTAAAGTGATTGATTTGGGCGAGTTCACCTTGATGAAGTTTTTCAAACTTTTTTTCCAAATCCCCAAGTCGTTGGCCTTCAAACTCCAAAGTATTATGGAGCAGGATGTTTTCATTATTTCGAAGGACATCTTCAAATTCATTCATAACGAGACCTTCTTGATTAAATCGCTCATTACTTAATTTACAGAGTCTTAAAAAATAAAAAATATATGCCACCGCAAACCCGGCAAAAAACAAGAGACTAGCGAGTCCGACTCCCCAATAGATGTAAAACATGTAGGCGCAGAAAAAGAGGATACCAAACATAAAGGGAATAATAAAAGTTACGATATTCATAAAATTATTAAAAATGTTTCCAGGAATCTTGAGGAGTTTGGTAATGAGTTCACCATTTTTAATATTATTGAGTCCCACCTTTTTATTATTAATCATCTCAAAGATGGATTTTCGGACCGATACCTGTAGGGACGGAAGAATATGAGAATCGAGGAGTTCGGAGAGATAATAGAGAAAACAGACGCTGAAAAAAACGAGGAAAAATACCGTCGTATAGAACCTGAATTTTTTAATTTCTTTTTTTTTAACATGTAGAAAAATGTTTCCGGTAAGCCAAGATAACAGAATAATCTCTAGAGGAAAAATAAGAATCGTGACCACACAATCCCCAATCACTAGGCCCTTGTGTTTTTGATAATAATCATTGAAAAAATCTTGATACATTTATCTTTAAAATTTTTAATTTTCACGCGACATTTTTAAAATTTTAGTGGAAACATTAATGAATACGGCTAAAATAATTAAAAAATGATGTCCATAATAATTTTACCAGGATAAAATTGCTCTATATATTGTAGGAATATATATTAAATAGATTTTGACCCTTTTTTCGATTTTTTCTTTCACAGCATAAACACAAACAGAACAATGGATAACCAGCTTGACTTTTATCTCCAGCGTATGAAACAACAATGTGCTATCCGGGACGCCAAATATTGGGACGTGAAGCTAGAACAGGGAGAGATTCTTACCACCTGTAATGAAAAGTTTTTTTCTATCCGTACCAAGGATGGATTCAACATCCGAATTGAATTTATGAACCGTGGGTTTGGCCCTGTTTTCTTTAATGGCTATGTTTCACTCCCGTTCACACCCAACCTATATCACCTGGTCTCCTGGGCGCGTGAGAATCCGGGCTATGACAATATGAATTACGAGGTTGACCTAAACGTTGAATTTACTTGGTGTGATGAAAATATTTTACAGTTTGGATGGGACCACGCACACTGTTGGGACGCGGATTTTGGTCGACCACTATCGTCTCAGGAAGAACAACACGTATCGGGTCCCGTTCAGGTTTTGGAGGAGGCTCGGGGGGTGATTACGGGTATGAAAGCCAAAGAAAAAAGGATGATTCTCCAAAAAATAGACGAAAAGCTCGAAATCGTGGATACTATCCGAGAGGAGCTCATGATGGAGACCTGTCATCCGAGGCGTATCGCGGCGTGGGCTGCTGCTGAATTTGATCCTTTTGCGTAATCATTTTCAAAAAAAAAAATTACTCATTATTTTTTATCGAATTCGCTTGTGATTATATTAAAAATTATTTTTAATATATATTATCTAAAAATCACTTGACAAGATTCTCCATTATAATTTAGCCTCGTAATTTTCCAAATCAAATATATCGGATCGAATAGGTTCAATCGACACGACGAGGAATTTTTTTATCGATGGATTATTCATCATGGTGATTTCCATTCGGTTGCGGATAAAATCTTCCAAGGACGGTTTGTCATCCTCATGGATGATCATTATATGGGGACAATGTTTCTTGATATAGTGAGACATCCAGGTTTTACCTACCGAGTCTCCATAGAGATTCACAATCAGTTTGGTGGAATTTTCGAGCGTCATCAAAAAATCCTTTTGCCAGTCCAATAATTCCGAGGTCATAGTTTTTTATTTTAATCATGTCTTGTTAACAATTCCTCTCATCATTTTTTCAAATCGTTCCACCTCTCCGCGGCTGCCCAACGCGACCTGGCAACGATCTTCTGTTTTTATAATCCTACGATCAAGCAATGATCCCTGACCGTCCGAAGACGCGCCTCCTGCTTTTTCCATGAGAAAGGCCAGTGGCGCGACCTCATAGAGCAGACGGAGTTTAAGTGGTGATCCAGGATAGACAAAAATACCTTTGCCCTTGACAAGGATTTGATTGACATCAGGGACCATTCCTCCCGTATATCTCATCTGATATTGATTCGTGATCCAATAGTGATAGAGATCTTTGTACCCTGGGACGTCGTAGAGTGCGCGAATATTCCCTGGAGAAAACATTTTTCCTTCTTGGACATTATAAAAAGATTTGGTATGGGACCACTGTCCGTGTTTGGCGGTAAAATCATCCATGAGCAAAAACTCGTGCGCGCCCTCGATACCTTCCACGGCGATCGTAATAGTAGTGCGAGGTCCATACACTGCAACTCCCGCCGCGACGAGATCACGTCCATACACCCCGGTGAGCTCTTTACCTGCCCACACGCCAAAAATTGTACCTACCGCAAAATTAGTATCGATAATGGAAGATCCATCGAGTGGATCAAACGCGACCGAATAATCGCTCCCACCCAGGAAACGAAGATCGGGGTTTTCTTCTGAAGATGCGCTAGCTACTTCTCCACACCCTGCTAAATTTTGAAAGAGAATCTCGTCTGCTAAAAGATCAATTGCGAGTTGCTCATCTCCAAAATCATTATAACAGGACATTTTATTACAAGATGCGGTTCTAATCTTGTACGAAATCTCTTTACAGGAATCAAAAAAGGCCTGGACAACACGAACAAGTTTTGGATCTTGTCGTGAGGATGTCATCCAATTTTCTGGAGTCTGGGCAGACAGACGAGTACTACGCTGTCGGTTTGGTGGAGCTCTTAATAGGAACGAACTTCCGATGGACGCCATGCCGGTCACCGACAAGAAATATAAAAAAGTTGTTGGAATTATCATTTTAATTTTCTAAAATCGTAAATTTCAAAAAAGAATCATTTTTGAAAAAAAATAAAAATGATTCACTTTGCATTTTTCTCAAAATGGAAAAAAAATATAATCATGCTTCCGTTTCAAAAAAAAAGCAAAATCTTGATTTGCGCGACATTTTTACATTCCCTGAGCACCTTGAGCGCGTTTGTCATTGACCCCAAGTCGCTCCAGTCAATGCGATTGACCCGTCAACAGGGATTTGAATATCTTCAACGCGCCGCGAATGAATCTCGGGGTCTAGCGATCGATACGGTTGGCGCAACGCGATCAAGTCCTCTCAATATTCCTCTAGGTTGTGGCGAAATAGGCGCGATGCTTTGGGGAAAATATTTGAATATGAACCCTCAAGATCCTCACTGGATCAACAGAGATCGTTTTGTACTATCGGCGGGTCACGGTAGTACCTTTTTGTATTCATGGCTCCATATGGCGGGATACGATCTTTCCCTGGAGGATCTCCAACAATTTTGCGCGCCGGGTTCCAAGACACCAGGACACCCCGAGTGGGGAATCACACCTGGTGTGGAAGCTACTACCGGTCTACCCGGACATGGATTGGCCAACGGGGTAGGGATGGCGTGCGCGCAAAAATCGGCACAAACCCTTTTTAATACTCCAGAGCACAAAATTTTTGACGCCCACGTGTTTGTCTTGTGTGATGATGAATGTATACAAGAAATTATCAACACGGAAGCTGTACTTTTTGCTTCTCAACAGGGGCTCGACAATCTAATAGTCTTGTTTGCCACCCCCACCGTCTCTTTCGAAAATATTTCAACCCGATTTGACGCGTATGGTTGGGAGGTTGTGTCGCTCCATGGAAACCATTTGGGTCAGCTCGATGAAATCTTGGCGTACGCAAAAATGTCAAAAAACAAACGACCCAAGCTGGTTATTTGTGCTACCAATACAATGGGTAAAGAGAAGCGCGAGACTCTCGGACTACCTTCTCAAACGTTTCATGTGTCGAATCAAACACGTTATTTCTTCCAACGACGCTGTACATTAACACGCTATCGATACGAAAAGTGGCAAAAATTGTATCTCGAGTGGAAAATAAAAAATCCCGAAAAGGCGTTTCTTTTGGAGCAAGCCCTCTATAAAGAAGAAATATCTGCCAAGGAGTGGTTGAATCATATTCCCGACATGACCATCGAGCCTTGCTCTACACAAGATTCTAGTAACAAAATTATCCAAGAGATTACGGCGTTTGCGCCACTTTTTATATCAGATTTGGATTATGATGAAAACCCAGATTACGCCATGGGAGCCATTATGAATGGGTTTGTCTATTTTGGAATCCATCGTATCACAGGATCCATGTTGTTGGAGTGTTTGGACTATGTACGACCCGCGATCCGTCTGGCCGCCATGTCTGAACTTCCCGTGGGTTATATCTTTACCAATGATTCCATCACGGTAGGCGAAACTCTCACAAGCCTCCGTTTACTTCCCAATCTGGATGTCATTCGCCCCGCTGACGCCGAAGAGACGGTAGGTGCCTGTGTGGCGATGATTACCCGACCCAATGGTCCTACCGCGCTCATGCTTAGCACTCAGAACGTCTCTGTGCTTCCCATCTCACGAATCACCCGTCGAGCCGGGGTCATAAGAGGCGCATATATTGTCCGCCAAGAGGAAAATAATAATCTTCAAATGATCTTGATGGCGTCGGGCCCCGAGGTTTTTACCGCGTTGGAAGCCGCAGAGGAATTGGGTCTGGGCGTACGAGTGATTTCCGTTCCGTCGATGGAAATTTTTGATCGCCAACCGAGGGCCTACCGAGAGGAACTACTTCCTTCGGGGTGTAGGAAAAGAGTGGCCATCGAAGCTGGAGGATCGGATCTATGGTACAAGTATGTGGGAATCAAGGGAAAAGTAGTGGACGTGTCTGATACGAAAAATAATTATTTACTTGCGGTCGCTCGAGGAGTTCTTATGACTAACGAAAAGCCCTAGATGGCATTCGTACATTATAGATCTGTATCGACGTCCTAAAGTCGTGACTCTGCGGACACAAGATTGTATCCGAACACGCAATCTTTAGTTTCCCTTTTGAATTCAATAAACTATACCAAGAATCAATCTGCCATTCAATGTTTTCAAACTGGTTGAGGATTTTTTGGATCCCACTCTTGGTAATCAAGTAACAGTTTGTAAAATAAAAAGAAGCGTTTTGGGACAATTGATGGTATTTTAATTTTTTATTGCGTTTGGGTTCCAATGTTCCCGTGTGGACATGATGGTTTAATAAAAATAAATCCATCTCGGAAGGATAGTTTTTCAAAATCTTTTTTAGCTCCTTTTCAAAATTTTTGGAGGGTACCGAATCGTCTTCGAGGATCAAGAAAATGTTTTTGGGGGATTGTAACAATTTCTTGTAGAGTTCGATATGGGAAAGAAAACAACCTACCGCGCCTGGAGACAGTTCATAATGTTGGGATCTCAGTTTGGTGAGTTGACTATCCTCCAATTGTTGAATGGCGTTGGGGGTTAATAGATCCATATAGTTTCTCCAGTTTTCGGATCGTGTATCCACCGCGTCAAAATAGGTGATATTTTTAAAATGAGCACTCATATGTTTTTTTCGCTCCTTTTCATCGGAGAGGCTGATACAATAGACTGGGTATTGGATGGGTGTAGTGGGGAAGGGGTAGGTAAATAATACAAGAATCAACATTGCCAACAAAAAAAGGAATAATAGAATTAGGATCCACCAAAACATTTTTTATTTTACAATAAAAATAAAAATTTTTTACGCAAGCTGGATTATTGAGGAAAACGATTGTTTTGGTATCGATCACTAAACTCCCCGACCGCTTTTTTCTTAATCTCGAGGAATTTTTCGGTGACCGGATTCTCCGACCCGCTATTATGTGTACGATCAAATCTTGGTACGGAATTCCCCAACGCCTCGAACGATCCACTCGACGATGGGAGCGCGTTGACGTAGGAAGATCCATCCGTGCTCTGAGCATCTCGATAGAGGTGTTGGCCAAACGAAGATCGATCATGGACCGTCTCCATGTTTTCCACGAGGAGGCAGGTCCTGGGATTGTTTTCTCGATAACCAAGCTCTCCTTGTTGTTCATAGTATTTTTTGGAGGTTTCCGCGTTGTGGGATTGATAGAGCGTATCAATGGCGGAGCGTTGTTTGGAGTGTTGGTAGGCGTCGAGGCCATGTCGCTGGCCCATAGAGGTCGTCCCGATAAAACTATTGGCTTCCACATGGAAAGGATTCTCCCGTACACGTACCGGAACATCGGAATTGGTCTCCACCGGAGAGGTATGAATATTTTGGGATTTCTGGGTGTAATGCTCGAGATGGTGGAACGTGGGGTCGATTTTTCCACTACCTAAGCTGTCCACCTCGACGTTTTTGGTATAGTTGGAAACAAATCCAGAGTCCCCCGAGGTGAGTGGGGTAGAACGACGCAATTCTTGGTTAAGTTTATCGCTATGGATGGTATTTTGAACACCGGTCATGGTACGACGTGCCGGGGCTTCTTTTGCCAAGATGTCACGCGTGTTGGTTTTGGTTTCTACGAGGGGTTCGACCGTTTTCCAAAAGTGGGTCGACGAGGGGGTGGTTTGGTATTCGGTTTTCAGGATAGGATTGGACGCTTCTTGAGGCGCGTTGCTCATATAGGTTTCCGCACCCAGATGAGGACGGGATTCTGTCGCGTTTACCCAGCTCCCGAATCGCTCTTCCTTGATAATGTTTCGATCCCCGTGAAAGTGGGATTCTCCGTCACGAGTGTATCCAGAGTTGGTGCCTTGGGCGAGTTCGGTATGAAGGACATTGTCCAAAACCTTGCCACGAGGATCGGTGGAAGAGCTACCGTCCTTGATATAGGGTCCCTGATTGCTGCTCTGTACGTCGACGGTTTGGTAGTATTCTTGAATAGCCTTGTTTTGTAGTTTTTGGGTCATGTCACGCTGGGTGAAAAGGTTCTTGTTGCCTGAAATATTAGAGAGCGCGCTATAAAGAAGTGTATTTTCCCTAGTGCTACCTTTATCACGGGCCACAATCATATCCGCGTGACCTCCCGCGCTTGGTTTGGCAACTCCAGAAGACCTGTCAAATTGGCGAATATCGGAAAAATGTTTGGGATCGATTTTGCTAAATTGCGCGCTGTTATTCACTCCGTCGTGGATCGCAGTGGTCTGGTATTTCCTCTGAGGATTTTTTTCAATCTGGTTGATCTGATGAAAGAGATCGATATTGTGCTGGCGTTCAGTGCTCACCAGATTATATTCAAGGTTGCTCACCACGGGCTCGGGTGTTCGTTTATCGGTATGGATCGCAGATCGGCCATCTGGACAACTCATCTGAGACACAATATTAGGTACCACGGGATTCGTGAGCGCGTAGAACCAATTGCGGGGTTGACGAGAAAGCGGCATGAGATCTTCCTGACGGAAAGACGGAGGATGAAAGACCTCGGGTTTATAAGGAAGACGAGCCTGACCGATATTTTTAATGGTTCCGGGAGCACCGGCATTATTACTGTTGTTATCATAAGAAACACTGACCATGGGATTGACACCACGGGCGTAGACATTAATGGCTTCGGCAATACGATCTCCACTGCTTTCTTGAGAGAGAAGCACACCTTGGGTATCCCCTACCTTGTCGATTCTCCGAGTGAATTTCCCCGAGGGAGGATCCGCGAGAATGTTCATATTCGTTCCCCACATCTCCACGCTGGGAAGCGTAACACGACGATTGGTTGTCAACATGGAATAAGATAGACCTCCAGCACTCATATTTTTCTCTATAGGATTTTTTTTTTATTTCTTTTTGGGGTTTTTAAATCCCTGGGGCGATTTGATTTAAAAATAATAATTAGATATTTAAAGAAAGTATGAGACAACAAAAATCTAAAAGTGTGCCCAACACGCCCAAAAAAATATCACCAAGCGTTCCTCCGACAACCACCTCGAATGTTTACGCGTCGCAGTCCCCGTCGTTTGTATCTACCATTGTCCAGGGGTTTGGCTTTGGAGCCGGGAGTTCGGTGGCGCGAAATATGGTGGATCGGGCGTTTCAACCTACCGAGGTGGCTCCGACGACGACTCCCACAACGACTCCCACCGCGAAACAAGACTGTCAATTTTTGTGGGAAAGTTATACATCTTGTTTGAACACCAATGTGGATTCTTGTAAAATTTATTATGAAGATTTCGCAAAATGTATGAAAAAGGAAGCTAGTGTCTAAATTTTGAATTGTATATAAAAATTTTTTTTATTGGTCTCCACGAATAAAAAAAAAAATCACACTACTTTTTCAAATCGAAACTGATATTTCATTGCGGAGCCCTCCGCTAGCCATTTCGGTATGTTGCCAGACTCCCTAAACT
>Ga0209651_1000243_pt1 | contig 20415 bp, 17 predicted proteins | sample LauGreFBDMM110SN_2_FD_188216 | JGI IMG/M metagenome (GOLD analysis project Ga0209651, IMG submission 188216) | Freshwater lake microbial communities from Lake Michigan, USA - Fa13.BD.MM110.SN (SPAdes) (version 2) | ecosystem: Environmental > Aquatic > Freshwater > Lake | place: Lake Michigan... | reverse complement strand
ATTTAAAAAAACAGTCGATTTAACAGGAATAATATTAACAAGAATAGATGGAGATGGAAAAGGTGGTGCCGCCCTTAGCATGAAGTCCGTTGCCAATTGTCCAATTAAATTTTTAGGAGTTGGTGAAAAAATTGATGATTTTGAAATATTTCATCCAGAAAGAATTGCAAACAGAATTTTAGGAATGGGAGATGTTGTTTCTCTTGTTGAAAAAGTATCTGAAAATTTAAAAAAAGAAGAAGTTGAAGAACTAGAAGAGAATTTTAAAAAAGGACAATTTACTTTTAATGATTATTTAAAACAGATTAGACAAATGAAAAAAATTGGTGGCATGGGAAAAGTTTTAGGAATGATTCCTGGGATTTCAAAAATTAAAAAACAAATAGATGAGGCTGATATTGACGAGAGTCTTCTTGGAAAACAAGAAGCGGTTATTTTATCAATGACTCCTAAAGAAAGAGACAACCCAAAAATTATTGATGGATCGAGAAAAAAAAGAATAGCGAATGGTTCAGGAACCGACATCGCTTTAGTAAACAAGCTTCTAAAACAACATAAAATGATGACAGGAATGATGAAAAGAATGTCTCAAGGTGGCGGAAGAAATTTTGGAGGTTTAGGTGAAATACCTCCCGAATTATTTAACAAACTAAAATAGAAAGGCAAATAAATGTTAAAAATAAGACTATCTAGAGGGGGAACAAAAAAAAGACCCTTCTATCAAATCGTAGTTGCAGATTCTAGAAATCCAAGAGATGGAAAATTTATTGAAAAACTTGGATACTTCAATCCGCTATTACCAAAAAGTAAACCAGAAAGATTAAGCTTAGAGTCAGAAAGAATAACTCATTGGATTAAAATGGGAGCTCAGCCTACTCTAAGAGTTGCAAAATTTTTAGGTGCTGCAAATCTTGCCCCAGTTCCTGAAAAAAGAAATAATCCAATTAAAGCTTTACCTAAAAAGAAAGCTCAAGAAAGATTAAAAGCTGCCCAAGCACCAAAAGAGGCACCAGCGGCAGCTCCGGCAGCAGAAGTGGCCCCAGCAGCAGAAGCAGCGGCCCCAGCAGTTGAACCAGCTCCTGTAGAAGCTCCAAAGGTTGAAGAAAAAGCACCAGAAGCGGAGGCACCAAAAACAAATTAACTATTATGTGGTCTGCAAAAATATTCACTTTATATCCAGAATTTTTTCCAGGGATTTTAGATATCGGGCTTTATAAAAGAGCTAGAGAAAATAAAATCTGGTCACTCGATGTCATTAACATCAGGGACTCTGCTTTAGATAAGCATGGAAGTGTGGATGATACTCCTTTTGGAGGAGGAAGCGGAATGGTTATGCGTGCCGATGTAATAGATAGTTGTTTGGATAAAAATATTAAAAACTCTAAAAATGAACTTATTTATCTAAGTCCTAGAGGTGAATTGTTAACGCAAAAAATTGCAAAACAATTATCACAAAAAAATGGAGTAGATCTTATCTGTGGACACTTTGAAGGAATTGATCAAAGAGTTATAGAAGAAAGAAAGATTAGAGAAATAAGTATTGGTGATTTTATTTTATCCGGCGGTGAAACAGCAGCGTTTGTTTTTTTAGATTCCATACTTAGATTGTTGCCAGGCGTTCTTGGCAATTCTTCTTCATTAAATGAAGAGAGTTTTGAAAATAATTTATTAGAATATCCTCAATATACAAAACCCCAAGAGTGGAAAGGAAGAACTGTTCCGGAAGTACTTTTGTCTGGGAATCACGCTAAAATTAAGGACTGGCGCTTAGCACAATCCGAGGATATAACACGACGCCAGAGACAAGACTTATGGGAAAAATATCACAAATAACTAAATTTTAATGCAAATTTCTACAATGAGAATAGACGAATTAGATAAACTTCATATTAAGAAAATTGGTGAAAAAAAATTACCAGAATTTTCTCCCGGAGATACTTTAAAAGTAAACGTTCGAATTATCGAAGGAAAAAGACAAAGAATACAAGCTTACGAAGGAGTTTGTATTGCTAAAAAAAATAGAGGAATTAATTCTACTTTTACAGTTAGAAAAATTTCTTTTGGTGAAGGTGTTGAAAGATTATTTCCAGTTCACAGCCCAAACGTAGAGTCTGTTGAAGTAATTAGAAGCGGAAAAGTAAGAAGAGCAAAACTTTATTATTTAAGAGAAAGAACTGGTAAATCAGCTAGAATTACAGAAAAAATTAGAAAAAAAATTGGCGTAGATATTATTCAACCTTTACCAAAAAAAGAGGCAGTCCAAAATATTGAAGCACAAGCAGCTGTAGTTGCTGAACAGGCTCCAAAAAATACGGAAAAAGCTTCAGCGCCAAAGACAGAAGCTCAGAATAAAAAGAAGTAATACTAGTTTTTATTTAATGGCAAAGACAATTTACGACAAAATATGGGAAAGTCATTTAGTTGATGAGCAAAATGACGGAACATCACTATTGTACATTGATAGGCATTTAGTTCACGAAGTAACGAGTCCACAGGCATTTGAGGGATTACGTTTATCTAATAGAAAAGTAAAATTACCTGGTTCAACATTAGCAGTTGTAGATCATAACGTTCCAACAACTGATAGATCAAAAGGAATAGCAGATAAAGAATCTGCAATTCAAGTTGAGACTCTTTCTAAAAATTGTAAAGATTTTGGTATAGAATTTTTTGGTTTAACAGATAAAAGACAAGGCATTGTTCATGTGATTGGTCCTGAACAAGGATTCACTCAGCCTGGAATGACAATTGTTTGTGGAGATAGTCATACTTCAACGCATGGCGCATTTGGTGCATTAGCTTTTGGAATCGGAACTTCAGAAGTAGAGCATGTTCTTGCAACGCAAACTTTAATTCAAAGCAGAGCCAAAAATTTTAAAATTAGTGTTGATGGAAAATTGCCATTGGGTGTTACTGCTAAAGATGTAATCCTATCTATTATTGGAAAAATTGGAACAGCAGGTGGAACCGGTTACGTTATTGAATACTGTGGAGAAGTTTTTAGAAACTTTTCTATGGAAGAAAGAATGACGGTTTGTAATATGAGTATCGAAGCAGGTGCTCGAGCTGGACTTGTTGCCCCTGATCAAAAAACATTTGATTATATTAAAGGAAGACCATTAGCTCCAAAGGGAGACAATTGGGAAAAAGCACTTAAATATTGGAGCGCTTTATATACTGATAAAGACGCAAAATTTGATAGAGAACTTCATTTGCAAGGAAAAGATATTGAGCCAACAGTTACTTGGGGAACAAGTCCTCAAGATATAGCATCCATTAATGGAAAAGTTCCTGATCCAAATTTAGAAAAAAATGAAGATAGAAAAAAATCTATTCTAAGATCTTTGGATTATATGGGCTTAGAACCCAATACTGCCATTCAGGATATTAAAATTGATAAGGTTTTTATAGGCTCTTGCACCAATGGAAGAATTGAAGATTTAAGAGAAGTTGCAAAAATAGTTAAAGGAAAAAAAGTAAATAAAAACGTTGATGCAATTGTTGTTCCAGGTTCTGGACTTGTAAAATTACAAGCTGAAAAAGAAGGCTTAGATAAAATATTCAAAGAATCAGGATTTGAGTGGAGAGAGCCTGGATGTTCAATGTGTCTTGGAATGAATCCGGATCAATTAAAACCAAAAGAAAGATGCGCCTCTACTTCAAATAGAAATTTTGAAGGAAGACAAGGAAGAGGTGGAAGAACACATCTTGTGAGCCCAGTTATGGCAGCCGCTGCTGCAATTGAGGGTAAATTTGTAGATATTAGAAAGATTATTTAATGGAAAAGTTTGCAAAAGTTAAAAGTATTGCTGCCGATCTTCAGATCTCAAATATTGACACGGATATGATTATTCCAAAACAATTTTTAAAGACAATCAAAAGAACAGGCCTTGGTTCTGCTTTGTTTTATGAAATGCGTTATGATGAAAAAGGCAACGCAATAAAAAGTTTTATTTTAAATAATGCCCCTTTCAATAAAGCAAAAATTTTGATTTCAGGTAAAAATTTTGGTTGCGGATCATCTAGAGAGCATGCGCCCTGGGCATTATTAGATTTTGGTATTAAATGTATCATTGCCGAAAGTTTTGCAGATATTTTCTATAACAACTGTTTTAAAAATGGAATTTTACCAATCGTTCTTCCAGAAAATCAGGTTAAAGAATTATCTGAGGCTGCAAAAAAAAATAAAGAAATAGAAATTGATTTGATTGATCAAAAAATTCATAAAGGGGACAATAGACCTTTCGATTTTGAAATTGAATCATTTAGAAAAGAATGTTTATTAAATGGTTATGACGACATTGCTCTTACTCTAAAAAAAGATGCTAAAATTAATATCTTTGAACAAAATAAAAAAAATCTAACTCCTTGGTTATATTAATGAAAAAAAAACTTCTTATTCTTGCTGGAGATGGAATTGGACCGGAGGTAATGAATGAGGTTAAAAAAATTATTGCTTGGTTTAATAAAAATAAATCTACTGATTTTGATATTACCGAAGAATTAGCAGGAGGAATATCCTTTGATAAGCATGGCACTCCAATTACTGACAAAGTAATGGAAGTTGCAATGGCAAGTGACGCAGTTTTGTTAGGAGCCGTGGGTGGCCCAAAGTGGGATAAATTAGAATTTTCTAAAAGACCTGAGAGAGCCTTATTAAGACTTAGAAAAGATTTAGAATTATTTGCAAATTTAAGACCTGCAATTTGTTTTAAAGAACTTGCTAATGCATCTACTTTAAAGCCAGAAGTTGTTTCTGATTTAGATATTATGATTGTGCGAGAGCTTACAGGAGGTATTTATTTTGGAACTCCAAGAGGAGTTGAAAAATTACCTAATGGGGAAAAAAAAGGCACAAATACTCACACTTACACATCAAGCGAAATTCAAAGAGTTGCTAGGGTTGCTTTTGAACTTGCAAGAAAAAGAGGCAATAAAGTTACTTCTTGTGAAAAATCTAATGTTATGGAAGCCGGTTTATTATGGAGAGAAGAAGTAGAAGAGTTACATAAAAAAGAGTTTAAAGATGTAGAACTGAGCCATATGCTAGCAGACAATTGCGCTATGCAATTAGTTAGAAATCCTAAACAATTTGATGTGATCGTAACTGATAACTTGTTTGGAGATATGCTTTCAGATGAGGCTGGAATGTTAACAGGTTCACTTGGAATGTTGCCTTCAGCATCATTAAGCGGAAAGAATAAAGATGGAAAATTTAAATCAATGTATGAACCTTGTCATGGCTCCGCACCAGACATAGCGGGTAAAAATATTGCAAATCCACTTGCGTCAATTTTGAGTTTTTCTATGGCTTTACGGTATTCTTTTGATATGGATAAAGAAGCGGATATGCTTGATCAGGCAGTTAAAGATGTTCTTAAAGATGGTCATAGAACGCAAGACATAATGGAAAAAGGTCAGAAAAAAGTTTCAACTTCAGAAATGGGTGATTTGGTTATATCCAAACTAAAATAATGAGAGCAAATATTGCAATCGTAGGAAGTACAGGAAACGCAGGCAGAAAAACAATCGAAGTTTTAGAAAGACGAAAGTTTCCAGTAAATATACTTTATTTATTAGCCTCAAAAAAAAGTGTTGGAAAATTTATAAAATTCAGAAATAAAAAAATTGAAGTTAGAAGCTTAGAAGATTTCGATTTTAGAAAAGTAGATATTACTTTTTTTTGTGCAGGATCTAAACTTGCAAAAACTTGGGCGCCAAAGATTGCAAAAGATTCAATTGTAATTGAATACTCAAGTTATTTTAGATCATTCAAAGACATCCCACTGATTGTTCCTGAAGTGAATGAACATGCAATTAAAGATTATAAAAAGACAAATATTATTGCCAATCCAAACTGTTCAACAGCGCAATTAGTTGTGGCTTTAAAACCTCTTCATGACAAATTTAAGATAAAAAGAGTTGTAACATCGACTTATCAGTCAGTATCAGGAGCAGGAAAAGCTGCTATGGATGAACTAATTTCTCAGACAAAAGATTATTTAAATAACAAGAAAATTAAACCCAAGAAATTTACAAAACAAATAGCATTTAACGTTATTCCTCACATCGACGTTTTCATGAAAGATGGATCTACAAAAGAAGAGTGGAAAATGGAAAATGAGACAAAAAAGATATTAGATAAGAATATTAAATTAACAGCAACATGTGTACGTGTTCCAGTTCTTGTTTCTCATTCTGAAACTGTGAACGTTGAACTTAAAAAGAAATTCGATATTAAGCAAATACGTTCAACTTTAATGAAAGCACCTAGCTGTAAAGTTATTGATCAAAAAAAGAACGGAGGCTATGCAACCCCAGTTGAGTCTGCTGGAAGTTTCTTAACTTATATTTCTAGAATTAGAAGAGATCCTACAAAAAATGCTGTGAATATGTGGATTGTTTCTGACAATTTATTAAAGGGCGCGGCCTTTAATGCAGTGCAAATAGCGGAGGTTTTAGTTAAAAAGCATATAAGAAATAATTAAATATTTTTTATGGAAAAAAACTCTGGTCCACTATCTCCTCATCTTCAGATTTATAAGTGGCAGTTTTCATCTTTATTATCAATTACGCATAGACTTACCGGCACAATTAATACTGTGGGATTTTTTGTAATTGTTCTGTGGATTTTATTCTTAGCTTTAGGACCTGAATATTATAATTTTTATCAAAAATTTCTAAGAAGTTTTATAGGCAAATTTATTCTTGTGGGTTTTACTTGGTCGTTTGTTTATCATATGTTTAATGGCATTAGACATCTTGCTTGGGATTTTGGTTATGGTTATGAAATTAAGACCGCAAATCTTTCTGGAATAATTGTTTTATTTCTATCTATTTTAACAACATTTTTTATTTGGATTATATAATGAAAAATCATGCTTTAAATAAATGGATAATACAAAGAGTCAGTGCAGTTTTATTAATGCCTTTGTTATTATTTTTTTTATATTCTTTAGTCGACTTAGTTAACAAGGATTATACAGGCGCACTAGATTTTTTTGATAATTATTTCTCAATAATTATTTTTACTTTATTTTTAATATTTGCAGGTTTGCATTTAAAATTAGGTCTAGGTGAAATTATTGAAGATTATATTCAGGACGAACGTTTGAAAGGAGCTTTAAATAAAATCATAATGTTATACTCGGCTGTACTTCCCGTTGTTGGCATTGTATCATTGGTTATAATTATTTTATGAGCACTTATCCAATTATTGATCACGAATACGATGTTATTGTTGTAGGGGCTGGTGGTTCGGGATTAAGAGCAGCTGTTGGTTTAGCTGAGGCTGGACTTAAGACAGCTTGTATTTCAAAAGTATTTCCAACAAGAAGTCACACTGCTGCAGCGCAAGGCGGAATCTCTGCTGCATTAGGAAACATGTCAGAGGACGATTGGCGTTGGCATATGTATGACACGGTAAAAGGGGCTGATTGGTTAGGAGATCAAGATGCTATTGAATATTTATGTAAAGAGGCTCCAAGAGCAGTTATTGAACTTGAAAAATATGGAGTTCCTTTTAGCAGAACTGAAGAGGGAAAAATTTACCAAAGACCTTTTGGAGGAATGACAGCTAATTATGGAAATGGTATTGCTCAAAGAACTTGTGCCGCCGCAGATAGAACCGGACATGCAATTCTTCATACGCTGTACGGTCAAGCGCTAAAAAAAAATACTGAATTTTTTATAGAATATTTTGCGTTAGATTTATTAATGCATAATGGAAAATGTCACGGAGTTACAGCTTGGAATTTACAAGATGGAACTATTCATCGCTTCAGAGCTAATATGACAATTTTAGCAACGGGCGGTTACGGAAGAGCATATTTTTCAGCAACATCCGCACACACTTGCACAGGAGATGGTAATGCGATGGTTTTAAGAGCTGGTTTACCGTTACAGGATATGGAATTTATTCAATTTCATCCAACAGGAATTTATGGAGCTGGATGTTTAATTACTGAAGGTTCTCGAGGAGAAGGTGGATTTTTAGTTAATTCTGAAGGCGAAAGATTCATGGAACGATATGCGCCTTCAGCAAAAGATCTTGCATCAAGAGATGTAGTTTCGAGATCTATGACAATTGAAATTAACGAAGGCAGAGGAGTTGGTAAAAATAAAGATCATATTTATCTTCATTTAAATCATTTAGATCCCAAAGTTTTACATGAAAGACTTCCTGGAATTTCTGAATCTGCAAAAATTTTTGCTGGCGTAGATGTAACTAAGGAACCAATACCAGTTGTTCCAACAGTTCATTATAATATGGGAGGAATTCCAACTAATTATTATGGTGAAGTAATATCGACAACTGAAAATGGAAAAGATGTAACTGTGCCTGGTTTAATGGCAGTTGGAGAAGCAGCCTGCGTTTCAGTTCACGGCGCTAATAGATTAGGATCTAATTCATTAATTGATCTTGTAGTATTCGGCAGAGCCGCAGCTATGAGAGCCGCTACAATAGTAAAACCAAATTCTAAACACGAAGTAATTCCTGAAAGTGAAACACAAAAATCAATTTCAAGATTTGATAAATTGAGAAATTCAAACGGTGGAACAGCAACTTCTGTACTTAGAGATAAAATGCAAAGAACAATGCAAAAAAATTGTGCAGTATTTAGAGATGCTAAAATTTTAAAAGAAGGCATGGAAGAAATTAGAAAACCATGGCAAGGAATGGACGACATTTCAGTTTCAGATAAATCTTTAATCTTTAATACAGATTTAATTGAAACTTTAGAGTTCGATAATTTAATAAGACAATCCCTTGTTACAATGGCATCTGCTGAAAATAGAAAAGAAAGTAGAGGAGCGCACTCTAGAGAAGATTTTAAAGAAAGAAATGATGAGAATTGGATGAAACATACACTAGCTTGGCAAGATGGTGAGAAAGTAAAAATAGATTACAGGAATGTACATAATTTTACTTTAACTAATGAAGTGCAATATTTTCCACCGAAAGCGAGAGTATATTAATGGTTCAGTTTGCATTGCCAAAAGATTCAAAAGTTATTGAAGGAAAATATTTTAAAGACAAAACCAATGGAAACAATCTAAAAAAAATCAAAGTTTATAGATGGGATCCTGAGACAAAACAAAACCCAAGACTAGATACCTATGAAGTTAACATGGATGAATGCGGGCCAATGGTTCTTGATGTTCTTATTAAAATTAAAAACGAAATTGATACTACATTAACGTTTAGAAGATCTTGCAGAGAAGGTGTTTGCGGCTCTTGTGCCATGAATATTGATGGAGTTAACGGACTTGCTTGTACAAAATCGGCATCTGACATTAAAGACGAAATAAAAGTTTATCCCCTTCCTCATATGCCGGTGATTAAAGATTTGGTTCCAAATTTAAGTCAACTTTACAAACAATATCAATCCATTGAGCCCTGGCTACAGGTTGAGAAAAAAAGTGAGGTGGGTGATAAAGAAACCATCCAGTCAAAACAAGATAGAGAAAAATTAGATGGGCTTTACGAATGTATTATGTGTGCATGTTGCTCAACTTCTTGCCCAAGCTATTGGTGGAATGGTGAAAAATATTTAGGACCTGCTGTTTTATTACAGGCTTATAGATGGATTATTGATAGCAGAGATGAAGAGAGAGTAAAAAGATTAAAAAAAGTTGCAGATGAACTTAAACTTTTTAGATGCCATACAATCATGAACTGTACCAACAGTTGTCCAAAAGGATTGAATCCAGCAAAAGCAATTGGTTCAATAAAAAAAATGTTAGTGCAGCATAGTAAAGATCTGTAGTTTTTTAACTTCATTATTTGACAGCTTAATTGTGTCCCTATATTTTCCTATTAATTTAAATGAAAACTATAGAACATTTCGTTAACGGAAAATCCTTTTCTGGCACTTCAAAAAGAACCTCCGATGTATTCAATCCAGCCACAGGAGAGGTTTCTGCAAAAGTAAATTTAGCTTCAAAAAAAGACGTTGATGATGCAGTGGAGATTGCAAGTAAAGCATTTATAAAATGGTCTCAAGTTCCGCCATTACAAAGAGCAAGAATTTTATTCAAATTTAAAGATTTAATAGAAAAAAATTCAGACGAACTTACAAAAATAATTGTTTCCGAACACGGAAAAGTTTATGACGATGCCAAAGGATCTCTAACTAGAGGTTTAGAGGTTGTTGAATTTGCATGTGGCATTCCACATTTATTAAAAGGTGAGTTTACAGAAAATGTGGGAACTAATGTTGATAGTTGGTCGATAAGACAACCACTCGGAGTTTGCGCTGGAATTACTCCTTTTAATTTTCCAGCAATGGTTCCAATGTGGATGTTTCCTTTAGCAATCGCGTGCGGAAATACTTTTATTTTAAAACCGTCAGAGAAAAATCCAAGCTGTTCTTTAAGATTAGCGGAATTATTAAAAGAAGCAGGTTTGCCAGATGGAGTCTTTAATGTTGTAAATGGAGATAAAGAATCTGTAGATGCATTACTCTCAAATTCAAATGTTAGTGCAATTAGTTTTGTAGGCTCAACTCCTGTAGCTAAATATATTTATGAGAACGCAGCAAAATTTGAAAAAAGAGTTCAAGCACTAGGAGGTGCTAAAAATCATTGTGTCGTAATGCCAGATGCAGATTTAGACCAAGCTGTTGCAGGACTTATGGGTGCTGCTTATGGTTCAGCCGGTGAGAGATGTATGGCTCAATCCGTGGCAGTTGCAGTTGGAAATATTGCAGATGAGTTAGTAAATAAACTTACAAAAGAAGTTAATAATTTAAAAGTAGGTCCTGGAATTGATAAAGGAATGGATATGGGACCATTGGTTACGGCTCAACATTTAGAAAAAGTTACGAGTTATATTGATATTGGAGTGAAAGAAGGCGCTAAATTAATTGTGGATGGAAGAAAAATTAAAAAACCACAGGGTCATGAAAAAGGCTTTTATTTGGGCGGCTGTTTATTTGATCATGTAAAAGAAAATATGAGGATTTATAAAGAAGAAATATTTGGACCGGTACTTTCGGTTGTAAGAGCAAAAGATTTTAATGAAGCTGTAGATTTAATAAATAAACATGAATTTGGTAATGGGGTAAGTATTTTTACACGAGATGGTGATAGCGCAAGAACGTTTTCGAGTCATATTAAAGTTGGAATGGTTGGTATAAATATTCCAATACCAGTGCCAATGGCCTTTCATAGTTTTGGTGGATGGAAAAGATCTTTATTTGGTGATCAACATGTTCATGGAATGGAAGGAGTTAGATTTTATACTAAATTAAAAACTATTACTTCAAGATGGCCTTCTGGTATAAAAGCCAACTCAAGTTTTACAATGCCGACAATGAGTTAATTAAATGAGAAAAAAAATATCACTTATAGGATCAGGACAAATCGGAGGAACTCTAGCACATTTAGTTTCTTTAAAAGAATTAGGAGACGTAGTTATTTTTGATATTGCTGCAGGATTGCCCGATGGAAAATCTTTAGACATCGCTCAGTCAGGGGCTGTTGAACGTTTTAATGCAAATCTTAAAGGCACAACAAGTTATGCTGATATTGCAAATTCAGATGTAATTATTGTAACTGCAGGCGTTCCAAGAAAAGAAGGAATGAGCAGAGATGATCTTTTAGGAATTAATTCAAAAGTAATGAAACAAGTTGGTGAAGGAATTAAAAAATATTCTCCAAACTCATTTGTGATTTGTATAACAAATCCTTTAGATGTTATGGTTTTAGCATTACAGAAATATTCAGGTCTACCTGCTGAAAAAGTAGTTGGTATGGCAGGAGTTTTAGATTCTTCTCGTTTTAGATTATTTTTGTCTGAAGAATTTAAGGTTTCTATCGAAGATGTAACTGCTTTTGTTTTAGGAGGTCATGGAGATACAATGGTTCCACTTTCTAGATATTCGACAGTTGCAGGAATACCAATCCCAGATTTAATAGATATGAAGTGGTCTACTAAAGAAAGAATAGATAAAATTATACAAAGAACTAGAGACGGAGGAGCCGAAATAGTAAAATTATTAAAAACAGGTTCTGCCTATTATGCTCCAGCAAGCGCAGCTATTGAAATGGCAGAGGCCTTTTTAAAAGATAAAAAGAAAATTTTACCATGTGCTGTTTATTTAGATGGTGAATATGGAGTTGACGATCTTTATGTTGGCGTACCAGTTGTAATTGGCGCAAAGGGAGTTGAAAAAATTATTGAGATTAAATTTAATCCTGAAGAAAAAGAGATGTTTTTAAAATCAGTTGATTCAGTTAAAAAATTAACCCAGGATCTTTTCAAGCTTGATCCAGAAGTTGCAAAAATTAAAACTACTAAGCCAAAGTATTAATTTTTCATGAATATTCACGAGCATCAGGCAAAAGACTTAATAAAGAAATTTGGCGCACCAGTTTCAAAGGGTGTTGTTATTTTTAATTTAAATGAAATTGATGAAAAAATTAAACAGCTAAATAGCAAAATGTATGTGGTTAAAGCCCAAATACATGCTGGCGGAAGAGGAAAAGCTGGAGGTGTAAAATTAGTTAAAAATATCGATGAATTAAAGCAAAAATGCAAAGATTTACTTGGAAAAGTACTTATTACACATCAAACAGGACCTCAAGGAAGAGAAGTAAAAAGACTATATATAGAAGAAGCATCGGATATTAAAAAAGAATTTTATTTATCATGCTTAGTAGATAGAGCATCTTCAAAAATTGCATTTATTTCTAGTGCTGAAGGAGGAATGGACGTTGAAGAAGTTGCAGACAAAACTCCTGAGAAAATTATTACAACGCGTGTATCGTTATCAGCAAAATTAAGAGATGAAGATTTAGAATCAATTGTAAAACCTTACAATTTGAGTGGAGATCAAAAAAATCAGGCAAAGAAAGTTGCTCAGGCTTTATATGATACTTTGATTAATACTGACGGAAGTTTGATTGAAATTAATCCTTTAATTCTTACAACGGAAGACCAAATTAAGTGTCTAGATGCAAAAATAAGTTTTGATGATAACGCTCTTTTTAGACATTCAGAAATTAAAGAACTTAGGGATCTAAACGAAGAAGATCCAATGGAAATTGAAGCTAGTAAATATGAATTAGCTTATATCAAATTAGATGGGAAAATTGGCTGCATGGTTAATGGAGCGGGTCTTGCAATGGCAACTATGGATATCATCAAACTTTATGGTTCAGAGCCTGCAAATTTTTTAGATGTAGGGGGTGGCGCTACAAAAGAAAAAGTATCAGCTGCATTTAAAATTATTTTATCAGATAAAAATGTTGAAGGAATTTTAATAAATATATTTGGTGGAATTATGCGTTGCGATATTATTGCACAAGGAGTTATTGAGGCGGCAAAGGAAGTTGATCTTAAAGTTCCTCTTGTTGTCAGATTAGCAGGAACAAAAGTTGACGAAGGTAAAGAAATTTTAAAAAAATCCGGTTTAACAATTATTTCTGCTGACAATTTATCAGAGGCAGCAAAGAAAATTGTGGAGGCCACATCTTAATATGTCTGTTTTAGTAAATAAAAAAACAAAAGTTATTTGTCAGGGCTTTACAGGAAAACATGGAACATTTCATTCTGAGCAGGCGCTTGCATATGGAACAAATTTAGTTGGAGGGATTACCCCTAAAAAAGGTGGACAAACTCATTTAGGTCTTCCAGTTTTTAATACAGTTGCTGAGGCAGTAGACAAGGTAAAGCCTGATGCAACTATGATTTATGTTCCCGCAGCATTCGCGGCGGCGGCTATTATTGAAGCATTAGATAGTGAAATACATCTAATTGTTTGCATTACAGAGGGTATCCCAGTTTTAGATATGGTTAGAGTTAAAGAAAAATTAATGAAGTCTAAAAGCAGATTAATAGGACCTAATTGTCCAGGAATTATTACGCCAGATGAATGTAAGATTGGAATTATGCCAGGGCACATTCATAAAAAAGGATCAGTTGGTATCGTATCAAGATCAGGTACTTTAACTTATGAGGCTGTTGCGCAAACTACAGCATTAGGATTGGGGCAATCGACATGTATTGGAATTGGTGGAGATCCTATTAACGGAACTAACTTCATTGATTGTTTAGACTTATTTTTAAAAGACGATGAAACTAAATCAATTATCATGATAGGAGAAATCGGTGGAAGCGCAGAGGAAGAAGGCGCTGAATTTATTAAATCTTCAAAAATTAAAAAACCAATAGTTGGATTTATTGCTGGAGTAACAGCCCCTCCAGGAAGAAGAATGGGACATGCAGGAGCTATTATTTCTGGTGGAAAAGGACTTGCCAAAGACAAGATAGAAATAATGAAATCTTGCGGCATAACAGTTGCAAATTCTCCAGCAGATATTGGAAAAACTTTATTTGACAAACTTAAGACTTAATATTTTATTATCAATATAAGATTATATGTCGTCACAAGAAAATAATATTGTTTTTCAAAAAACATCTTTTTTATCAGGAACAAACTCTTCTTATATTGAAAAACTTTACGCTAAATATGTAGAAAATCCTGCAAGTATTCCAGATAGTTGGAGACAATTTTTTGAGGGTCTTGGTGATCAAAAAGATAATATTATAGAAAATCAAGGACCTAGTTGGGCTCCATCAAATATTAAATATATTTCTAATGGAGATTTAGATGTTTATGAAAAATACCTTCCTACAAACTTAAATGGAAAATCGATTAAAGAAAAAATAACAGAAGCAAATAAAACTTTATCTAACGATGAAAGAGTAGACGTAGAAAGGTCCACTATTGATTCTGTTAGAGCAATAATGATGATTAGAGCTTATAGAATAAGAGGACATTTAATTGCTGATTTAGATCCTCTTCAACTTCAAGAAAAAAATTATCATCCAGAACTTAATCCAGAAACGTATGGTTTTAAGAAAGAAGATAGAAATAGAAAAATATTTTTAGATAAAGTTTTAGGTTTTCAATATGCAACTGTTAACGAAATATTAGAAATTTTATTAAAAACTTATTGTGCAAAAATAGGAATAGAATTTATGCACATGTCGGATCCAGAAGAAAAAAAATGGATCCAGGAAAGAATTGAAGGAAAAGGTAAGGAAGCAAACTTTACTCTCGAGGGAAAAAAAGCCATTTTTAACAAATTAGTAGAAGCAGAAGGATTTGAAAATTATTGCCATACAAAGTTTGTTGGAACAAAAAGATTTGGCTTGGATGGTTGTGAATCTTTAATTCCTGCACTCGAACAAATTATTAAAGTTGGAGGAAATTCAGGAGTGAAAGAAATTAAAATTGGAATGCCACACAGAGGTAGATTAAATATTCTTGCTAACGTTATTCAAAAACCTTTTAAAAAGATATTTAAAGAATTTTCAGGAGACCTGGGCACAGATACAGCCGGTGTTTCAGGCGATGTTAAATATCATTTGGGTGCATCTGCAGACAGAGATTTCAACGGAAATAATGTTCATGTAAGTCTGACTGCAAACCCTTCTCACCTTGAGGCGGTAAATCCTGTAGTTTTAGGACAAACAAGAGCTAAACAATTTTTTCATAATGATCCGCAAAGAGTAAAAGTGATACCGATTCTTTTACATGGTGATGCGGCATTTGCAGGACAAGGTATCGTTGCCGAATGTTTCGCAATGTCTGGTTTAAAAGGACATAATACTGGAGGCACAATTCATATAATTGTTAATAATCAAGTTGGTTTTACTACCAGCCCTTCTTTTGCAAGATCTTCACCTTATCCATCAGAAGTAGCTAAAATGGTTCAAGCTCCAATATTTCATGTTAATGGAGATGATGCTGAATCCGTTGTTTATTGCGCAAGAATTGCAACAGAATATAGACAAAAATTTAAACGAGATGTTGTTATAGATATTATTTGTTATCGAAGATTTGGTCATAACGAAGGAGATGAACCTTCTTTTACTCAGCCTTTAATGTACAAAAAAATTAAAGCTCAAGCCACCACCTTAACAATTTATGGAAACCAACTTATTCAAGAAGGTGTTTTAAGAAATGAAGAGTTTCAAAAAGAAAAAGATAATTTTAAAAAATTTTTAGATACAGAATTTGCAGAATCAAAGAGCTATATTTCAAGCCAAATAGATTGGTTCACAGGAAGCTGGTCAAAATTCACAAATGAAATTGGATCTGATCGTAGAGGAGTAACAGGCGTTGATTTAGATTTAATTCACCAAGCTGGAGAAAAAATTTCTCATCTTCCAGTAAATTTAAATTTTCATTCAACAATAAAAAGACTTTTTGAAGCAAAGAAAAAAATGTTTGAAACAGGAAAAGGTTTTGATTGGGCGACAGCCGAGAGTTTAGCTTTTGGAACTTTATTATTAGAAGGTTACCCAGTAAGATTTGTAGGTCAAGATTCTTCAAGAGGAACTTTTAGTCAAAGACATGCCAGTATACTTGATCAGGATACAGGAGAAAAATATTACCCTTTAAAAAATCTTAGTTCAAAACAAGCCCAGTTTGAAATTATTGATAGTTTTCTTTCAGAATTTGGTGTTTTGGGATTTGAATATGGATACTCAATGTCATCACCAGAGACCTTAGTTTTGTGGGAAGCTCAGTTTGGTGATTTTGCAAATGGGGCTCAAATTATAATTGATCAGTTTATTACCTCAGGAGAAAAAAAATGGACAAGAGCAAGTGGCTTAGTAATGCTTCTTCCTCATGGTTATGAAGGACAAGGACCAGAACATTCTTCAGCACGAATTGAAAGGTATCTGCAATCTTGTGCTCAAGAAAACTTACAGGTAGTTAATTGCACTACTCCTGCAAACTATTTTCATTTATTAAGAAGACAAATTCATAGAAAATTTAGAAAACCACTTATAGTATTTTCTCCAAAATCTTTATTGAGGCACAAAAAATGCGTTTCTGAAATTGAAGATTTTTTACCTGAAAATTCCTTTCATAGAATATTACCGGACCATGCAGATTTTCCGGAATATAATTTAATTAAATTGGCAAACGATGAAGAAATTAAACGTGTAGTTCTTTGTTCTGGAAAAGTTTATTTTGATATTTCTGAAAAGAGAGAGATAATAAGAAATCCTAAAGTTCAATTACTAAGAATTGAGCAACTATATCCATTCCCAGTAAAAAAATTAGCTAGCTTTTTAAAAAGATTTAAAAATGCTGACGAATTTATTTGGTGTCAGGAAGAGCCAGAAAATATGGGTGCTTGGAGTTTTGTTGAAAAATATATTAATTGGACGTTAGACTCGATCGACGCTAAATCTAAAAAAGTACAGTATGTTGGCAGAAAACCTTCAGCTTCAACAGCTACCGGATATTTGAAAAAACATGTACAACAGCAAGACCAAATAGTATCAAAAGTACTTTTATAAAATAATGGCAAAAGATTTAGTAGTACCTACACTTGGCGAGTCGGTAACGGAAGCAACGGTTTCTAAATGGCTTAAACAGGTTGGGGACTCAGTAAAAGCAGATGAGCCAGTAGTTGAATTAGAAACAGATAAAGTTAGCGTGGCTGTGCCTTCCCCAGAGGAAGGTGTTTTGTCTGAAATTAAAATTCAAGAAGGAACTACAGTTAATGTTGGTGCGGTTTTAGGGTCTATAGGAACTGCAAGTGTATCAAAAAAAGAATCATTTAAAGCACCAGAGCCAGTAAAACCAAAAACAATAGAAGTTCCTACAAGTAAAAAAGAAATATTATCACCTGCCGTAAAAAGAATAATCGAAGAAAAAAGAATCGATATTAGCACAATAAGTGGATCGGGAAGAGATGGAAGAATTTTAAAAGGAGACTTATTAGAATCTATGGGCTTGCCTTCTGTTCCTTCTTCAGCAAGAGCTACTAAGGGAGATGAAGAACGAGTTAAAATGACTCGACTAAGAGCAACTATCGCCAAAAGATTAAAAGAGGCCCAAAATAATGCAGCGATGCTTACGACATTCAATGAAATTGATATGTCGAGAATTATCGAAATGAGAGCTGAATATAAAGAAGGTTTTCAGAAAAAATACGGAGTTAAATTAGGATTCATGTCATTTTTTGTAAGATCTTGCGTTGAAGCTTTAAAAGCTTTTCCAATTATTAATGCAGAAATTCAACAAGATGAAATTGTTTACAAAAATTATTACAATATAGGTGTTGCTGTCGGAACAGAAAAAGGATTAGTTGTTCCAGTGGTTAGAGACGCAGATGAACTGTCATTTGCAGATATTGAAAAACAAATTATCGCCTTAGGTGAAAAAGCAAAAACTGGACAATTATCTATTGAAGAACTTCAGGGTGGGACTTTTACAATTACAAATGGTGGAATTTATGGTTCGATGCTATCAACGCCTATACTAAATCCTCCACAATCAGGAGTGTTAGGGATGCATAATATTGTTCAGCGAGCAGTTGTTGTTGAAGACAAAATTGAAGTTAGACCTATTATGTATCTGGCTCTATCTTATGATCACAGAATTATTGATGGAAAAGATGCTGTATCATTCTTAGTTAGAATTAAAGAATATTTAGAAGATCCAAGAAGACTTTTTTTAAATTTATAATTTATGGAAGAATTTGATTTTTTAGTTATAGGCGGAGGTCCAGGAGGATATGTTGGAGCTATTAGAGCTGCTCAACTAGGATTAAAAACTGCATGCATAGAATCTAGAGGAACATTAGGCGGAACCTGTCTTAATGTTGGATGTATACCTTCCAAAGCTTTATTGCATTCATCAGATCTTTATAAAAAAGCAAAAACTGAATTTAAAAATATAGGTATTAATATTAATGAGCCATCATTAGATCTTGCAAAAATGATGAGTCATAAAGCAAAAGGTGTAGAAGGACTTACTAAAGGAATAGAATTTTTATTTAAAAAAAATAAGATTACTTACATTAAAGGTTTTGGATCTTTTAAAGATAAAAATACAATTTCAGTTATCGATCAGTCTAATAATCAAAAAGATTATCGATTTAAAAATGCAATTATAGCAACTGGTTCTGTTCCAACTTCTCTTCCAAATATAGAAATTGATGAAAAAACAGTAGTTTCTTCAACAGGGGCATTAAATTTAAGTTCTGTGCCTAAAAAACTTGTTGTTGTTGGGGGTGGTTACATTGGACTGGAAATGGGTTCTGTATGGCTAAGATTAGGAGCAGAAGTTCAGGTTATAGAATATTTGGACTATATAACTCCCGGCATGGACAGAGAAGTTTCGGACGCTTTTCTAAAAATATTACAAAAACAAGGAATGCAATTTAATCTATCGACAAAAGTAATTAGTGTTAAAAAAAATAAAAATGGTGCAACGGTCACAGTTGAGAAGAATGGTGCCAAAAGCGATATTGATTGTGATATAGTATTAATGTCAGTTGGAAGAAAACCTAATACCGCAGGATTAAATCTTGATAAAATTGGAGTAAAATTAGATTCAAAAGGGAGAATTGAAACAGATCATAAATATAAAACTAATTTAGATAACATTTATGCAATCGGAGATGTAATCGATGGTCCAATGTTAGCACATAAAGCCGAAGAAGAAGGAATTGCCATTGCAGAGCTACTTAGCGGAAAATCTGGGCATGTAAATTACAATGTTATCCCTGGCGTTATTTATACCTCTCCAGAAGTTGCTTCAGTTGGCAAAACAGAAGAGCAGCTAAAAGAGCAAAAAATATCTTATAAAATTGGTAAATTTCCTTTTGCAGCAAATGCTAGAGCAAAAATTAATGATGAGGGAGATGGATTTGTTAAAATTTTAGCTGATGAAAAAACAGATAGAGTCTTAGGCGTACATATGATCGGACCAGATGTTGGTAATATGATCGCAGAAATTGCTTTGGCTATGGAGTTTGGTGCAAGTGCTGAAGATATAGCAAGAACATGTCATGCACATCCTACTTATGCTGAAGCAATTAAAGAAGCCGCTTTAGCAGTTGATAAAAGAGCTATCCACTTTTAAGTTAAAATCTTCATTCCTGATTTTTTCCAATCAGCAGTAAAAATATCCACACCTTTGTCTGTAAGATGATGTTTGTGAAGTTCTTTAAAAATTTTAACAGGAACTGTAGCAACATCAGAACCGATAGTTGCAACAGCATTAAAATGTTCAACAGATCTAATAGAAGCTGATAAAATTTTTGTTTTTATATTTTTATAGTTATTAAAAATTTTTTTAATATCTGCTATAAGCTGAATTCCATTATCTCCGATATCTTCTAATCTTCCGATGAAAGGCGAAACATAAGTTGCTCCAGCCTTTGCAGCAAGCAAGGCCTGTGAGGTAGAAAAACATAAAGTAACGTTAACCTTAACTTTTTTTGCTGAAAGAATACTGCATACCTGCAAACCATTCCAAGTTAACGGAACTTTAATTACGATATTTTTTGCAATTTTTTTTAGAACGTCAGCCTCTTTTAACATTGAATGAACATCTGGAGCCGTCACCTCAGCGCTTACTGGACCTTTTATTT
>Ga0209651_1000239_pt1 | contig 20583 bp, 18 predicted proteins | sample LauGreFBDMM110SN_2_FD_188216 | JGI IMG/M metagenome (GOLD analysis project Ga0209651, IMG submission 188216) | Freshwater lake microbial communities from Lake Michigan, USA - Fa13.BD.MM110.SN (SPAdes) (version 2) | ecosystem: Environmental > Aquatic > Freshwater > Lake | place: Lake Michigan... | reverse complement strand
TTATTTGAATGTTAAAACAAGATCATTATGCGTAAAATTTTACTTTTCCTTTTTGCCCTTCCATTGATGGTACAGGCGCAATCCAAGACAGACAGTACGACTATTAAAATGATGTCCGACGAGATCATGAAAAATGGCAAAGCCTATGACTTATTAAGAGAGTTAACCAAGTCAATTGGTGGCCGTTTGGCAGGCTCTCCTCAACAACAAAATGCAGCTATCTGGGGTAAGCGTCATATGGAAACATTTAAGCCCGATCAAGTTTATATGCAAGCTTGTAAAACGCCAAACTGGCAACGTGGGGGCAAAGATTTTAGTGCAGTGGTTGCTGCCGATGGCAAACCAATGAATGAAAAATTAGAAGTATTTGCTTTAGGAAATTCTTTATCAAGTAATGGATTGGTTGAAGCAGAATTATTAGCGGTGGCTAATTTTGATGAATTAGAAAAAAGAAAAGACGAAGTAAAAGGAAAGATTGTATACTATCATAGTCAATTTGATCCAACCATAATCCAAACTTTTAAAGCTTATAGTGAGTCAGGCGTGTATCGCCGATCTGGTGCAAGTAGGGCTGCTAAATATGGTGCAGTAGGTGTAATGATTCATTCACTAAGTACAGCGCCTGATAATGCTCCACATACTGGCACAATGGTCTATGACGATGCGTATCCAAAAATTCCTGCAGTGGCCCTTGGTCCAAATGATGCCAAAAAAGTTTGGAACCAATCAAGAAACAAACAATTGCGTGTGCAAATACAAACCTATGGTTTCTTTTTGCCTGATGCAGACGAAAACAATGTAGTGGCTGAAATAAAGGGCTCCGAGTTTCCAAATGAAATCATCACAGTTGGTGGGCACTTAGATAGTTGGGATGTCAACGAAGGTGCACATGATGATGGTGCTGGTATCGTGCAAACGATGGAAATTTTACGTACGATGAAAGCGTTAAATTACAAACCTAAAAGAACCATTCGTTTTGTATTATTTGCGAACGAAGAGAACGGAGGAAAAGGCGGCGCTAAGTATGCAGAGCTTGCAAAACAAAATAACGAAAAACATATTTTTGCATTAGAGAGTGATGCAGGTGGATTTACACCAAGAGCCATTGGTATTAGTGCAACAAGCCCTGAGCAGTTTAAAAAATTCCAACAATGGGCGAGCTTATTAAAGCCTTATGGAACTGAGATTACAGCTGGCGGTGGTGGAGCAGACATTGGCCCATTAAAGAATGTGAATGCATCTATTGTGCTTGCAGGATTGGTGCCAGACAGCCAACGCTATTTTGATTTACACCACGCTAAGACTGATGTATTTGAAAATGTAAATAAGCGTGAATTGTTATTAGGTGCGGTGAATATGGCTGCGGTGATTTATTTAATTGACCAATATGGAACGAACTTTTAATAACAACGATATAGCATAAACGCGAATCCACCATCTCTCAGCTAAAATGTTCGTTGGTGGATTCGCATTTATATCTATATCTGCTTTCTCAAAATGTTTAAGTATAAAAAAAGCCCTTACAAATTGTAAGGGCTTTTTTAGTATCGTTCGTGTCAAATTATCTTGATAGATTCATTGAACGCTCTTTGTACAAGGTTCTGAAATAAGGATCGCGTAAGTCTTTGATAAAGCGGATGGCTTCTCCCGTACTCTTCATTTCTGGGCCTAATTCTTTATTCACGCCTGGGAATTTATCAAAACTAAATACGGGTTCTTTGATCGCGAATCCGTCTAGTTTTTTCTCCATGGTGAAGTCAGTTAATTTTGCTGCACCCAACATCACTTTAGTTGCAATATTTAAATATGGAATCTGGTATGCTTTTGCAATAAATGGAGTTGTTCTAGACGCTCTAGGGTTGGCTTCAATCACAAATACTTTATCATCCTTAATTGCAAATTGAATATTGATCAATCCTTTGATATTTAAAGCACGTGCAATTTTTTCGCTGTAAAATTCCATCGTAGCCACAATCAATGGTGTTAAATTAAACGCTGGTAATACGGCATTGCTATCTCCACTATGGATACCTGCTGGTTCTATATGTTCCATCACACCCATCACATGAAAAGTCTCCCCATCAAAAATCGCATCTACTTCTGCTTCCTGACAACGATCTAAGAAATGGTCAATTAATATTTTATTATCTGGGATATGTTTTAAGATACTTACGACTGCTTTTTCCACTTCTGCATCGTTAATCACAATACGCATTCTTTGTCCACCAATCACATAGCTTGGTCTTACAAGAACCGGGTAACCCACTTGGTTGGCTACTTCAATCGCCTCGTCTGCTGTGTAAGCAGTGCCGTAGTCTGGGTAAGGAATTTTTAATTCTTTCAATAAATCACTAAATCGACCTCTGTCTTCTGCAATATCTAAACTATCAAATGAAGTGCCAATGATTTTGACACCACGCTCTGTTAAACGCTTGGCTAATTTTAATGCAGTTTGTCCACCCAATTGTACAATCACACCTTCTGGTTGTTCTAATTCAATGATTTCCCAAAGGTGTTCCCAAAAAACGGGTTCAAAATATAATTTATCCGCCATGTCAAAATCGGTAGAAACAGTTTCTGGATTGCAGTTCACCATAATGGCTTCGTATCCTGCTTCTTTAACGGCTAGTAATCCATGTACGCAACAATAATCAAATTCAATACCTTGTCCAATGCGATTAGGGCCACTTCCTAAAACAATAATTTTCTTCTTTTTAGATTGGACAGATTCGTTGGATTGCAATTGGTTGCTCATAAGTATAAAATTGGGCAAAAATACATTAGCCAAAGCATTTATCCGAATTTTTATAAAATGGTTTTCCACCAATTTTACTTATTTCACCATACAGAGCTCATCCCAGCGGGTAGTAAAGCGCTTACTTCTTTTCTCGCTGCGCATTTTCCAGTTTTTCTGCGTCCCGCTGGTGCCAAATTTGAGCACATCGTTGCGGTAGGCGGCGTTCATATTATCAATCACATGCATTAGCTTCTTCTTTTTCGTGTCTATAGGGGCAACGAACAGATTGGTTTGCAAGGCACTATCGGGTACAAAACCACTTAGGATCACACCCGCTTTTTTATAGACTTCACCTTTTTCGTAGAGGGATTTGCCGATGGCGACCACCGCCTTGATCAGGTCGGGGGTGCTCTGGGTGGGATTATCCAATTGGGTATAACCACTCACTTGACGGCCCCGGTTATAGTAGGCGGCGTCTAATTGAATAGGGGCTTTTTTAAGTAAGAACACGGCGATGCCTGTGGCCGCGCTATGTTGTCTTCTTAATTTCTCGGCAGCCCTGGTGGTGTAGGTTGCAAGTGCTTCTTCTATTTCCTGCCATTCGGAAACATTGCGTCCAAACATTCTTGTTGTTGCAATCATTTTTTTTTCTGTTCTCGGGGCTTGCATGGAATGACTTTTAAAACCTTTTAGCTCGCGTATCAAACGCATCCCCACTACGCCACCTAAAAATCTTTTACCCCAACTAAGGTCTTTGATGCTTAATGTATAGGCTGTATTGATGCCATACACTTTTAGTTTTTCACTATAACTAAAACCCACGCCCCAAATATCTTCTACAGGTGTTTGTTGTAATGCCGCTTGTATTTTTTTAGTGGTATCCAACACCACAACACAATTGGTTTTAAGTTTATTTTTTTTCGCTAATCGGTTAGCCACTTTACTCAATACTTTATTAGGAGCGGCACCAATCGAAACAGAAATACCTGTCCATTGTTCAATTTTATTTTTGAGTTCCAAACAAAAGGAATACACGTTTTCTGTAGGTAGATGAGAGAGGTCTACAAAGGCTTCATCCACGGAATACACTTCTACATGACCCGGTGGTAGCAATAGTCTCGTGGTTTCCATCACACGCCAACTTAGGTCGCCGTATAAATGATAGTTAGAAGAAAAAGTAGTGACGCCATTTTTTTCAATTAAATCTTTCGCCTGAAAATAGGGAACGGCCATCGAGATACCCAATTGTTTTGCTTCGTCCGTACGCGACACAATACATCCATCATTATTGCTTAATACAATAACCGGACGGTGTTGTAACTGTGGCTGAAAAAGTCTTTCGCAGGAACAGTAAAAACTATTGCAGTCAACAATGGCTTGCATTTTTATAAATTATGAATCACAAAAGTCACGACCCCCCAAGTGCTATATTCCGATAATTGCGCTACTTGGATGCTACCATATTTTTTATTCTCTGGTAATAAACTAATGCTATGTTCCTGCACTTGTAAACGACGCACTAAAAATTCTCCATTCAATACGGCCACTACCACATTCCCCGATCTTGCTTGGATGCTTCTGTCTACAATCAAGGTATCCCCAATATGAATCCCCGCGCCAAGCATGGCATCGCTGTTGACCCTAAAGAAAAAAGTGGCGGGCTTGTTGCGCACCAATTGTTCGTTGAGGTCAATCCCTCTTTCCATAAAATCGTCCGATGCCGCACCAAATCCGGTGGCATTGGCTTGTACAACCTGCGCCGACTGGTAGTTTTTAGCCCCCGTATAACCCGTTTTTTGCTCGTATGCTTCCTCTTGAAATTCCATTTAGCTAAATTTATTAGCAATATTAACTAAATAATTTAGTATTTAGTCAAATAGAGGGAAAAATTTATCCTCATTTTGGTGCCTTCATTACCAATGGATTGTACTAGTTGATGTTGTATCTTGGGGGTGAAAATGCACCCCAACATGTCCAACTTTTTTATTGATCCCAATATTGCGATGGCTAAAACCATCGATACAAGCTTTTACCTAGATCCTGCTTGTTTGGAAAAAGCCAAGGAGCAAATTTTTGCACCTAGCTGGCAATATATTGGTCATACAGGGATGGTACCAAATGCGGGAGATGCGTTTCCGTTTAGGTTATTGGAAAATTATATCGACGAGCCATTAGTAATTACTAAAGATGCCGATGGGGGGGTACATTGTTTATCAAATGTGTGTACGCATCGCGGCAATTTAATGGTGTACGAACCATGTACTGGATTAAAACATTTGCGTTGTAAATACCATGGGAGGGCTTTTCATTTGGATGGAAAATTTATTTCGATGCCGGAGTTCAAGGAAGTAGAAAATTTTATTCCAGAGAACAATCATCTACATGACTTGCCTTTATACCAATGGGGCCCTTTATTATTCACGCAACTAAAAAAAGGATTAGGTCCTGAATTATTTTTTAAAGAGATGGAATCGCGTGTTGGTTTTTTACCGATTGATAAATTAGTGCATGATCCAAGTAGAACAAGTGATTATTATATTAAAGCGAATTGGGCATTGTACTGTGAAAATTATTTAGAGGGATTCCATATTCCATTTGTGCATCCGGGACTGAATGCATTTTTAGATTTTAAGGATTACACCACAGATATTTTCAAGTATTCGAATTTACAAATTGGTGCGTCTAAATCTTCGGAGCATTGTTTTGATTTACCAGTAGGACATGTAGATGCAGGAAAAAATATTGCTGCGTATTATTTTTGGGTCTTCCCGAATATGATGTTTAATTTTTATCCATGGGGATTGTCATTGAATATTGTTACACCGATTGATGCAGGCAATACCAAAGTCACTTTCTTAAGTTTTGTGTATGATTCAAGTAAGCTAGACACAGGCGCAGGTGCGGGATTGGAGAGTGTAGAGCAAGAGGATGAAGAAGTGGTAGAGCATGTACAACAAGGTATCCGCTCAAGATTCTATCATCACGGAAGGTATGCGACCAAGCGCGAACAAGGCACACACCATTTTCATAGTTTGCTAGCGGATTTTATGAATCAATAGTGTAAGATAAAAAAGCCTCCCTAAATAAATAGAGAGGCTTTAAAGTTATTACATTAAAACGATACGATTTAGAATCGGAAAGCTAATTTGGTAAATAGTCTTAAACCATTGTAGCCCATTTGAACACCATCCCATGGTCCACCAGTTTCATTGTCACCTGCCCAATATTTTGCTTGAGGATTCACTGCAAAGTCAGGGTGTACATTAAAGATATTATCAGCACCAAAAATGAAGCTTACTTTTTTAGTTAATTGAATATTGCTATAAATATCTGTCGTGAATTTGCCACCATAGTTAAAGTGTTCTGGAACAAAAATATTCTCGTCTGCATCTGTTGGAACCACAGGATTAATTCCGTCTCCATTATATCCAAATCCTGTCAAGGTTAACTTACCAAAATAAGTCACTCTTGCACCAATACTCACTTTCTTTCTAGCGAAGTCTGCTGAGAAAGAGAATTTAGAAGCAGGCGCAGAAGCTTTTAAGAAGAACTTCTCTCTATCGTTAAAGAAGGTATTGGCATTGTATTCATTCGTGTTCAATGCATCTGGCACATTGACTGCGTCAATCTCAATGCCTTGTAAATTACCAACCAATAAGAATTTCAATTTCTCAGAAGCAGATATTTTCTTTTGGTACTCCACTACGACATCTACACCTGTATTGGTGGTATTCACTGCATTGGCAAAAAACTGTGCAGTAGCAACACCTAAGCTATTTAATTTATCTGTTAAAGCAGTTGGTAATGTTGCATCACCTGCGCTAAATAAACCAGACAATACCACACGGTCTTTCATTTTAATTTGATAACCATCTACCGTTACAGATAAACCTTGCATTGGTTTCCAAGAAAAACCAAGACTCATATTATTAGAAGTCTCTTGCTTTAAAGCTGGGATACCAGCAAGTCTTGTAATAGGGTCGTTATTATTTGCTACGCGAGATTGAACCAATCCCCCTTGAGAGAAAGAGGTAAGGGTATTGCTAAAATACTTTTGTTGTAAGGAAGGGGCACGGTATCCTGTACTGAATGATCCTCTGAAATTAAAGTTATTGGTTACTTTATATCGGAAGGATGTTTTAAAAGTACTTACTGCCCCAAAATCAGAATAATTTTCGAAACGAACCGCACCAGTAATTAAAAATAATTCAGAAGGGGTGTATTCCAAATCACCATACATGCCTGTTACCATTCTATTTGCAGCCACTTCGTCGTCTGGACTAAAGCCTGGGAAGCCTTGTGCGCCTGGTGCTTGTTGTAAACCAAAACTATTTGGGAATGCTTTATAAGAAGCAACTTCTCCTCGGTTAATACGGTAAGCTTCATATCTTAACTCCGCACCATAAGCCACTCTTACCCCGCCGTTGTTGACTGTACCAAATTGCTTTGATAAATCAAAATTGGTGGTGTTTTGTAAGAAGTTAAATCCACCATCATCAAAATTTGTTTTTGTAACATTACCAATATCAGAAGCATTGAAAGTGCCTGCTCCAAAATAGTGGAAATCGTTATAACCAAATGCATTACTAAAATCCCAGTTCCAACCATTTTTATTGTCTTTAGAAAATCCAGTCACCATAGAGATATCTTGGATTTGTGCCTGAATACGTGGGTTAAAACTAGTATCACCTGAACCAGAACGGAACATGATGTCTGGAACAAATTTCAAACTACCATTGCTGTTCACAGGGAAACGAGTTGGTCTTGCAGACCAGTTTCTTGTGTAGGCATAAGCGTCAGATTTTTTATTGTTCATTCCACCAAATGCGTAAAACTTAATATTGTCACCCAATGGCAATTCTAAGTTCATCATGGCACCGTAAGATGTCAAAGAACCGTCTCCAAAACCTTGTCTCCAAGTATTGGTAGGCAAACCATCTTTGTCTGCAATATCTGAACTAGCCGCTTGACGGAAAGTTTTTCCTTGATCCAATACATCAAAAGATAAATTAAGGAATCCACCTTTTTTACCTAAGTCAAATCCACGGTTGGCTTGAAGTGCACTCGTAACACCATCAATGGGGTTGCCATACAAATAATCTTTATTGTCTTTAAATTGATTGGTGTTGAATTTCTTATCGTAATATCCAGCCAAGCCTGTAACTATATTCCATTCTTTGGTATTTTTTCTTAAGATAATGTTCATCACACCAGCAATCGCATCAGATCCATATTGTGCAGAAGCACCATCTCTTAAAATTTCAATTCTATCCACTGAAGCCTGAGAAAATCCATTCAAGTCTACACCAGAATTTCCACGACCTCTTGTACCAAATAAACCTACAAAGGCAGTGCTATGCCTACGCTTACCATTGATTAAAACCAAGGTCTGATCCGGTCCTAAACCTCTTAATGTACCAATATCTATATGGTCTGCGCCATCTGATCCAGATTGTTTGTTATAATTAAATGAAGGAGCTGCATAATTTAAAGAAGAAGTTAAATCCATTCTTGCCGTGTTGATAGCGACTTCAGAAATTTTAATCACGTCTACAGGTACTGGTGACTCTAATTTAGCACGACCATTACCGCGGCTTCCTACCAAGATCACATCTTGAAGGTCTGAAGTTGCTGCATTCAAAACAACATTTAAAGTACCATTGGTTGCTTTCACTTTTTTAGATTCAAAGCCCACAAAACTAAACTCAATCAAGTCGTCTGTTTTGGCGTTGATAGTGAATGCACCAGCCTTGTTAGAGGTGGTCAAAGCATTGGTCGATTGAACTTTTACAGTAACGCCTTCTAAAGGACTGCCTTTACTGTCCACCACTGTTCCAGTGATCTTTTGTGCTTGCGCGATGGCTGCTACTGAAAAAAAGGAGAGTAACAGCATTAACATTACTTGTCTCAATGACATATTTAGTCTGTTCATAAGGGGGTTAGTTTGATTGAATTTAACGCTTTTTTTAGTTTTTTCGTAAGCTAAATTTATTTAATTACTTTTAGTGTTGTTAAAACCCCTATTCAAAGTTCATGGAAGCAATTAAGGAAGCGATCAAACAAATTTATGTATCCTACGCAGGTAAGGATTGGGAGCACATTGAAAAAATTCCTCAAAGTGGTGGGGATAGAATTTATTTTAGAATTAAGCAAGGCGCTGATTCCTATATTGCTACCTATAATCTGAACCTTAAGGAGAACGAGACCTTTATTTATTTTGCGCAGCATTTTCATTCAAAAGGATTGCCTGTTCCAAAAGTGCTAGCAGTGAGTGCAGACCAGAAAATTTATTTACAAGAAGACCTAGGCTCGGAATCTCTATTAGATGTTTTAGAAAGAGAAGGCAAGACGGAAAGGGTGTATCAGTTATTTCAAAAAAGTTTAAAGGCATTGGTGCAATTACAAGTGAAAGGAAGCGAAGGGCTTGATTTTTCAAAATGCCTTACTTCAAAAACATTTGGCAAGCATGCGGTGTTGACGGATTTGTTGTATTACAAATATTATTTCTTAGATACTTTACAATATCCTTATGACAAACAAGCATTGATCAATGAGTTTGAATTATTAAGTGATCAATTATCTGATAGTCATTTTAATTATTTCATGTTCCGTGATTTCCAGAGCAGAAACATCATCGTTAAAAATGATGAAGTATTTTTTATAGATTTCCAAGGCGGAATGAAAGGCGGTTTGCCTTATGATGTGGCATCTTTGTTATGGCAAGCAAAAGCTGAATTATCCAATGAATGGAAAGAACGTTTATTGAATGACTATATCAAAGAGGCAGAACAAGTATTAGGTGAAACCATTGATGCTGGTTTATTTAAAAAACAATACCATGGCTTTGTTTTATTAAGACTGTTACAGGTATTGGGCGCATATGGATTTAGAGGACTCTTTGAACGTAAGGCACATTTCTTAACCAGTATCCCATTGGGTTTGAGAAATTTAAAAAGTTTCTTGGAGGTTTATACATTAGACAAAGACACCCCGGTTTTTGCAGGAATTTTAAATTGGATGGTAGGCCAAGAAGTTTTGGACAGATTTACCCCAATGCAAGCCACTGAAAAAACACCATTGGTGATTACCATCAATAGTTTTAGTTATAAAAAAGGGTTGCCTTCGGATGTATCAGATAATGGTGGTGGATTTATTTTTGATATGCGTGGTATTTTAAATCCTGGTAGGTTTGATGATTATAAACAACTTTCTGGATTGGATAAGCCAGTACAAGATTTCTTAGAACAAAAAACCAAGATGAACACTTTTTTAAACAGTGTTTGGGATTTAATTGATATCACTGTTGAAAATTATTTAGCTAGAGATTTTGAATCCTTGCAAATTAATTTTGGTTGCACAGGTGGTCAACATAGAAGTGTGTTTGCTGCAGAACAAACTGCAAGGCATTTAAAGAATAAGTATAAAGTGAAGGTCGTTTTAGCGCATACCAATCAAACCAATTGGGTAAAATAATTTTTTATGAAGGCAATGATTTTAGCTGCAGGATTAGGGACTAGGCTGAAGCCCTTTACAGACAATCATCCTAAGGCTTTGGCGATGGTGAATGGCAAATCTTTATTACAACGCAATATTGAATACCTGCAAGATTATGGGATATACGAAGTGGTGGTGAATGTGCATCATTTTGCGGATCAAATTATTGATGCTATTGAAAAAAACAATGGATGGGGATCGAGTGTAACCATATCTGACGAGTCGGATGAAGTGCTTGAAACGGGAGGAGGATTGTTAAGAGCGAAGGCCTATTTTGAAAACGAAGCCAAGTGGTTGGTGATGAATGCAGATATCTTAACCGATTTAGATTTAGGCAAGATGATGGAAGCAGATAAAGCGTTTGATGCCTTGTCTGAAGGAGAGATGGTGGCCACCTTAGCAGTGACCAATCGTACTACAAGTAGAAATTTAATTTTTAATACAGCAGGTACCTTATGTGGCTGGAGGAACAATACAACCAACGAGGAGAAATGGGCCAATCCTTTAAAAGACCCTGCCATGGCGGTTCCAAAAGCGTTTAGTGGGATACAAATTGTACATGCTAACTTTTTTGAAGCCTTGAGTCTGCAAGGCAAGTTTTCTTTAATTGACGCTTATTTACAAATTGCGCAACACTATGCCATACATTTTTATGACCATAGTGATGGCATATTATTAGATGTGGGCAAACCAGAAAGCCTAGAAAAAGCATCAGCGCTTTTTAAGTAAATCTTTTGGTCCACCTATACTTTAATGTAAATCTTTTTCTTGTCTAAGATATTTGCAAGTATTGCAAAGAAGGCAATAAAGCAGATGGCATACACAAAAGAGCCCACACGCAGATCAGTTGAAATATTTTTGCAAATATGTTGGTAAAACCAAGGCAGGGCAGAAGTGTATACTGGTTCTCCTTTCTCATCTGTGTGATCGACCCATCTTAATAAGGCCAATACTCTTGGTAAAAATCCGCTGAGTACAAATATGAACAATGGGTTCTTGCCAAATACATCAAAGAAGTGGCTCCATCTACCTTTGCTATTTTTAAATTCTAATAAATAGATAAGTACACTTATAGTAATGATGGCTAAGCCAGAGGTATACAAGACATAACTACTGGTCCATATTTTTTTATTGATAGGGAAACTAAAGTCCCAAATATATCCAGCCAAAACCAATATCACACCTGCTAATAGTAATTGAGCGAGCATCTCAAAACTCTTCCCCTTTGCTTGAATGTATTCACCCACTAAAAATCCAAACAGCACTTGTACAACCGCGGGTATGGTACTAATCAATCCTTCTGGATCAAATGGAACACCTTCACCCTTATAAATATGGGTCACGCCTAAAACAGTTTGATCTATCGCATTACCAAAAAATCCAGACAGACTATAAGGATGCCCTTGGCTGCCTAATAAAAAACTCAACATCCAATAGGCAATTAGAATGAGTCCGCCAATATAGAAAGCCATTTTAGATTTTCCGTAATAGACTATAATGGAAGCGAAAAAATAACAGAGTGCGATTCTTTGCAGGACACCTAAAATGCGAATGTTCTCCCAAGTTTTTGCAACTAAATGTCCGTCCGACCACTTCACAAATGGACTCCAATTTAAAAATAGCCCAATTAAAAAAATCAACACCGTTCTCTTAACTACTTTTTTCCAAAAATCAGTCGGCGTTCCTTTTTCAAGCTTTGGCATCACAAAAGCCATGGCATTACCTACGGCAAATAAAAAGAACGGAAAAACTAAATCGGTAGGCGTGCATCCATGCCAGCTTGCATGTGCTAATGGACTAAAAATATGCCCCCAAGAGCCAGGATTGTTTACAAGAATCATTAAGGCCACGGTAGCACCCCTAAAAACATCCAATGCATAATATCTTTCCTTTTGTATCATATTGCCCATTTAGTATTTAAATGTAGTAAGAATCTTGGGTTAATGCGCCATTTGTGGTCAAATTACTTTCCATTATATATGTCGTTATTAATATCTTTGTCCCTCATAAATGACCATGAAAAAGAATATTTTAATTACAGGGGGAGCGGGCTTTATTGGATCGCATGTAGTGCGTTTATTTGTCAATACATATCCAGATTACCAGATCTTTAATTTAGATGCATTGACCTATGCAGGCAACCTAGAAAATTTAAAGGATATTGAAAAAGCTTCGAACTATCATTTTGTGAAGGCCGACATTTTAGATGCAGCAACATTAAAAGAAATTTTCGCAAAGCATGCTATTACAGATGTCATTCATTTAGCAGCAGAATCGCATGTGGATAGAAGTATTGTTTCGCCTTTGGATTTTGTGTACACGAATGTGATTGGTACCGTGAATTTATTAAATACCGCTAAGGAATATTGGAAGGATGATTTGAGTTATGATAAAGCGCATGATGGGTCTTGGGACAATCAAAGAGACCATTTATTTTACCATGTTTCCACAGACGAAGTTTATGGCAGTTTAGGTAAGGAAGGTTTGTTTACAGAAACTACACCGTATGATCCAAATTCTCCTTATTCGGCAAGTAAAGCAGCGAGCGACCATTTTGTAAGAGCTTATGGCGAGACCTATCATTTACCAACGGTGATTTCTAATTGTTCTAATAACTATGGCCCGAACCATTTTCCAGAGAAATTAATTCCATTGTTCATTCATAATATTATCACTAAAAAACCATTGCCTGTGTATGGGGATGGATTGTACACAAGAGATTGGTTATTTGTAAAAGACCATGCGCGTGCGATTGATTTAGTGTTCCATCAAGGGAAACGTGCCGATACGTATAATATTGGAGGATTCAACGAATGGACCAATATTGATTTGGTAAAATTGTTGTGTACGCAGATGGATGAAAAATTAGGTAGAGCAAAAGGAGAGAGTGAAAGCTTGATTACTTATGTGAAAGATCGTCCAGGGCATGATCGTCGTTATGCCATTGATGCGACAAAATTAAATAAGGAATTAGGATGGTCGCCCTCTGTTACTTTTGAGCAAGGCTTAGCAGAAACGATTGACTGGTATTTGAGTAACGAGGAGTGGTTGACCAATGTAACAAGTGGAGCTTACCAACAATACTATAACGAAATGTACACCAATAGATAATGAGAGTAGAACAGACCCCATTGAAAGATTGTTTTATCATTCACGAGAAAGTGAATGGAGATGCGCGTGGTTATTTTATTGAAACCTATAATAGCAGGGACTTTAAAGCAGCTACAGGATTAGAGCTTGAATTTGTACAAGACAATCAATCTCGTTCTTCTAAAGGTGTTTTAAGAGGATTGCATATGCAAAAAGGTGCAGCAGCGCAAGCAAAACTAGTAAGAGTGTTAGAAGGCGCTGTGTTAGATATTGCTGTGGATCTAAGAAAAGGTTCTCCAAGTTTTGGACAACATCATGCCATTGAATTAACGGCGGACAATAATAAACAATTTTATGTACCTGCAGGATTTGCGCATGGCTTTGTAGTGTTAAGTGAATATGCCACCTTCTTTTATAAAGTGGATAAATTTTACGAGCCAGGCAACGAAGTGGGTATCATGTACAATGACAAAGATTTAAATATTGATTGGCAACTGCCAACCTCGGAATTAATATTTTCAGAAAAAGACAAAACATTAGGCAGCTTCGCAGAATATGCAGCGAGTTTATAAAGTGCGAAAACATAAACACTAAAAAAAATAGTATGAAGGGAATTATATTAGCAGGTGGATCAGGTACAAGATTGTATCCAATCACAAAAGGAATTAGTAAGCAATTGATGCCAATCTATGATAAGCCGATGATATACTATCCCTTGTCTGTATTGATGTTAGCAGGTATTAAGGAAGTACTGATTATCACTACACCAGAAGACAATGATCAATTTAAAAGATTGTTAGGGGATGGTGCTGAAATAGGTTGCAAATTTAGTTATGCAGTTCAAGCCGTCCCGAATGGATTAGCGCAAGCATTTGTGATTGGGGCTGATTTTATTGGTAAGGATAAAGTGGCCTTAGTTTTAGGAGACAATATTTTTTATGGTGCAGGTTTTAGTAAACTAGTACAATCTTTTAACGATGTAGATGGAGCAGCTGTCTTTGCTTACGAGGTAAATGATCCAGAAAGATATGGTGTGGTGGAATTTGATGAAAACAACAATGCATTATCATTAGAAGAAAAGCCAAAAGCGCCTAAATCAAATTATGCGGTACCAGGTTTATATTTTTATGATAATTCTGTGGTTGAAATTGCTAAAAATATCCCTGCCTCTCCAAGAGGGGAGTTTGAAATTACAGACGTGAACAAAGTTTACCTAGAGCGTAAGCAATTACAAGTGGGTATCATGAATAGAGGTACCGCTTGGTTAGATACCGGTACTTTTGAATCTTTGGCCGATGCTTGTGAATTTGTGCGTGTGATTGAGAAGCGCCAAAGCCAAAAAATAGGTTGTATAGAGGAAGTGGCCTTTAGAATGGGCTTTATTGATAAGGCACAATTGCTTGTTTTAGCCGATAAATATGCTAAAAGTGGTTACGGAGAGTACCTGCGCGGGTTAAAAAAGTAGTTTTTTATAAAAAAATGAACTTTTCCGCAATATTGTTGTTTTTGTAGTATGTCATCTTATACAATTAAAGATTTAGAGAAAATTTCTGGAATTAAAGCGCACACCATTCGTATATGGGAGCAGCGCTATAATTTCTTGCAACCTCAAAGAACAGAGACCAATATCAGGTCTTATTCTGCAGATGAATTAAAGGTGATTTTAAACGTTTCCTTATTAAATAAATACGGGTTTAAAATCTCTCATATAGACAAGATGTCTTCTGAGCAGATGGAAGATAAGATCATGTCTTTAAGCCAGTTAGATGCTCAAAAGGAGCGTGTGGTGAATGCCTTGATCAAAGAAATGGTGAGTTTAAATATGGTCGCTTTTGAGCGTCAATTAGATTTATATATAGGGCAAAAAGGAATCGAAAAAACGATCAACGAAATCATTTTCCCTTATTTGGAGCGTGTTGGAATTCTTTGGGTAACCAATCATATCAACCCTGCACAAGAACACCTGGCTACCAACATCGTACGTCAAAAAATCATTCTAGGGATTGAGCGTCTAACCCCATTATTAACTTATACTAAGAGAATCGTGTTATTCCTTCCAGAAGGTGAGTACCATGAATTGGGCTTATTGTATGTTCATTTCTTATTGAAGCAGAAAGGTATTTATGTAGACTATTTAGGTACCAATGTGCCAATGGTAGACTTAAAATACTTAACTGAATTCAAGAAAGTAGATTACCTGTATTGCCACATCACCATGCCTGCAAGAAATTTCAAATTGGATAAATTCTTCACCAATTTAGCCACCATCAATCAGCAGATCCCCATCATTTTATCGGGTCTAATAATACAGGAATACAAGGGCAAAATCTCTCCAAATATCCATTTGAAGCGAAGTTTGTCTGAGACCATTGCCTTTTTACAGGATATTTAAGATTAGATGAAGGTTGAATCCAACCAAAATCGGCTCTATCCTTTGACATCCTTCGACATTCTCCCACATCCTTACCCGATATTACGGTACACCCAAGTGTCTATATTACAATGCTTTATAGATTTTAGGACCTTAGTTTTATGGACCTGAACTAGTTTTGTTTAATATTTTTTAAAAATAATTAAACAAAAATGACCTTTTCTCAAATTATTATGTTTAACTTTAGTCCTCAAACATTAAACATAATTGTATGTCGAACGCAGAATTCACCTTATTATTGACCGAAAATGCGGAGTTTTTAAGACCCTTTGCTATCAATCTAACCAAGGACCACGAGTCTGCGAAAGATTTGTATCAAGACACTTTATATAGAGCAATTTCCAATAAAGATAAGTACAATGTAGGAACCAATATTAAAGCTTGGTTGTACACTATCATGCGCAATATTTTCATCAATGATTATCGTCGTAAAGCCAAGCAATCAACTGTATTGGACAATAGCCCGAATGATTTTTTAATTGACCAAACTTTCAATAAGGTGGTGAATGATGGAATAACTAACTTAAATTTGAAGGAAGTAAATCAATTCATACATGATTTGCCAGAGTTATTTAGAACACCATTTAATTTATACTACGAAGGGTATAAGTACAATGAAATTGCAGATGCACTAAATGAGCCTCTTGGTACAATCAAAAGTAGAATTCACTTTGCTAGAAAAATTTTAAAGCAAAAAATTCAACGATATTAAATTCATGTCATCGACATCAAAAAAAGTAATTGTTATAGGAGCGGGTTTTGCAGGATTATCTACCGCAAGTTTCTTGGCAAAAATGGGTTGGGACGTTACAGTGATTGAAAAGCATGATTTGCCAGGCGGTAGAGCAAGAAAGTTTAAATCAGAAGGTTTTACATTTGATATGGGTCCAAGTTGGTATTGGATGCCTGATATATTTGAAAGGTATTTTAATTCCTTTGGAAAAAAAGTAAGTGATTATTACGCACTTAAAAGACTGGATCCTTCTTACAGAGTTTATTTTGAAAAAGAAGGTTGGGATATACCAGCCAATTACAACGAATTACAAAATTTATTAGAGTCGGTGGAGCCTGGAGCAGCTAAAGCATTGGATGCTTTTATGGCGGAGGCTAAATTCAAATACGACGTAGGTGTTGGAAAACTAGTACATAATCCGGGTTTGTCATTGACAGAATTTTTGGATATGGATTTAGTGAAAGGTGTTTTTAAGTTAGATGTTTTTCAATCGATGAAAAAGCATGTAAGTAAATTTTTCAAACATCCATCTATACAATCTTTAATGGAATTTCCTGTGTTGTTTTTAGGAGCACTACCAGAAAAAACGCCAGCCTTATATAGCTTAATGAATTATGCAGATATTAAAGGCGGTACTTGGTATCCTGAATTTGGTATGTATAGTATTGTACAAGGGATGTATGATTTAGCGACTTCATTAGGAGTGCAATTTAAATTAGGTGAGGAAGTGACTTCGATCGAAGTCCAATCTGGTAAAGCAGTTGCTGTTCATACTTTGAAAACGGCTACAGGTGAAAAGCAACAATACACTATGGATGTAATCGTTGGTGCAGGGGATTATCATCATATTGAAACTAAGTTATTAGCACCTACATATCAATCTTATTCTGCTGCGTATTGGGATTCAAGAGTGATGGCGCCAAGTTCCTTATTGTATTATGTTGGATTGAATAAAAAACTAGAAGGGGTATTGCATCATCAATTATTTTTTGATACTGATTTTGGATTACATGGGCATGAAATATATTCCGATCCAAAATGGCCTACAAGACCTTTGTTTTATGCAAGTGTGCCTTCGGTGACAGATCCGACTGTGGCACCAGAGGGATGTGAAAATTTATTTTTATTAATCCCTATTGCTGCTGGGTTAGAAGGTGATACTGAGGAAATCAGAGACCAATATTTTGAGATGATCATTCAACGTTTCGAAGAAAGGATTGGACAGTCTATAAGAAGTTCGATTGTGTATAAGCGTTCTTTTGCAGTGAAGGAATTTAAAGAGGACTACCATTCCTTTAGAGGCAATGCCTATGGATTGGCAAATACATTATTGCAAACAGCAAATTTAAAGCCAAGTTGTAAAAGTAAAAAAGTAAATAACTTATATTACACTGGCCAATTAACAGTGCCTGGTCCTGGCGTACCACCAAGTTTAATTAGTGGGGAGGTCGTGGCAAAGCTTGTTGATCAAAAACATAAAGCATAATTCATAATGTCTTCATTAAAATTATACAACGAAGTAACCGCACAAAGTAGTAAGTCTACGACTTTACTGTATAGTTCTAGTTTTTCTTCTGCGATTGGTTTATTGGACAAATCACTGCATCAACCTATTTATGATATTTACGGATTTGTGCGATTTGCAGATGAGATTGTAGATACTTTTCATGAGTATGATAAAGCAACATTACTTGCAACATTCAAAGTAGATACTTATGCTGCATTGGATAATGGCATAAGCTTGAATCCAATCTTACATCGTTTTCAATTGACCTATAATCAATTTAATATAGACAGGGCGTTATTAGATGCATTTTTATACAGTATGGAAATGGATCTTTCTCAACAGTTCCATGACCAAGCAAGTTACAACCAATACATTTTTGGAAGTGCCGAAGTGGTGGGGTTGATGTGTCTAAAAATATTCTGTAATGGGAACGATGCACAATATGAAACATTGAAACCTGCAGCACAAAGCTTAGGTGCTGCTTTCCAGAAAGTGAATTTTTTAAGGGATATCAAAGCAGACTTTGTGGGCATGGAGCGTATGTATTTTCCAAACTGCGATTTTACTAATTTTAGCCTTTCGGATAAGCAACAAATTGAAGCGGATATACAAGCAGATTTTGATGCAGCTTTAGACGGTATCAAGGCCCTCCCGGTTCCTTGTCGTTTTGGGGTATACGTAGCGTTTAAATACTACTATGCTTTATTTAATAAGATTAAACAGACCAATCATACTGCGTTATTAAGCACTAGAATTAGGATACCAGATTATGGTAAATTATTTATTGTTTTCAAAGCAAAAATTAGAGCAAGCTTAAATTTGTTATAGTACCTTTACATTCTAAACGTTCCTTTATGATTTTCTTAATTTCTATGTTATTGACTTTTGCCATTATGGAAGGTATTACTTGGTTAACACACAAGTATGTCATGCATGGTTTTTTATGGTATTTACACGAAGATCACCATCAACCAACGGGCCATATTTTTGAAAAGAACGATGCCTTCTTCTTAATCTTTGCGATTCCAAGTATGGCTTGTATTTTTTATGGTACATTCAATGCCATGCCATGGTTATCTGGTATTGGAACTGGTGTGGCCATGTATGGCTTGGCTTATTTTATTGTACACGAAGTGATTATTCATCAGAGAATCAAATGGTTTACAAAATCTAATAATCGATATATCAAAGCCATTCGTTGGGCACATAAAATGCACCACAAACATTTGGGTAAAGAAGATAGTGAAAGTTTTGGTATGTTGATTGTAGCTAAAAAATATTGGGACAAAGTAAAGCGTGACGAAATGATACAAAACAAAGCATAACGCATTGACTTTAGAAAAAAAATATGATTATATAATAGCCGGTGCTGGATGTGCCGGCTATTCTTTATTATACCATTTATTGCAGGATCCTTTATTAAGTAAAAAAAAGATCTTGGTGATGGATGCCAATTTTAATAAAGGGAATGACAGGACTTGGTGTTTTTGGGAAGATAGCGTTGGCCCCTTTGAAACCATTGTTTGTAAAAAATGGTCCAATATAGAAGTATTAAAAGGGGCGATGCATCGATCATTACCAACTGCGCCTTTTGAATATAAGATGATTCAAGGGATTGATTTTTACCAATATATCAGTGATTTTGCAAAGGGTTTTGACAATGTAGAATGGGTGGCGTCAAAGATCTTAACCATAGACTCCATCAACGCCAACAGTGCAACGGTGAATTGGGAAGGGGGCGCTGCAAATGCAGACTATGTATTTTCAAGCATCAACGGGGAGCGCATTCAATCAACACTTTGGCAACATTTTAAAGGCATTGTAGTAGAATTTGATAATCCTGTTTTTGATGCGCATATTGCAAGATTGATGGATTTTAATGTGCCTCAAATGGATGCAACAGCATTTATGTACTTGCTTCCTATTACAGATAAAAAAGCATTGGTGGAGTATACTTTATTTTCACCTTCTATGTTAGAATCGGCACAATATGATCTTGTTTTGAATACCTATTTGGAGGAGCATTATAAAGGACAAACCTATCAAATTCAACATACCGAAATGGGTGCGATACCTATGACCTCGAAAAAATTGACTTCCAATGATGGCGCGGTTGTTTCAATAGGCACCATGGGGGATGCAGTTAAGGCAAGTACGGGTTATGCTTTTCAATTTATTCAACAACAAACACAACAGATTGTAGATCAATTAAAATTGAATCAAGCCTTGAATCCTGCCGTGCATCACACAAGGCATCAATTTTACGATGCAGTTTTATTGTATATCCTAGAAAATCAAAAAATGGCAGGCGATGAAATCTTCGCACGCATATTTAAAAAAAATAGGGCAGCTACTGTATTTAAATTCTTATCCAATACATCTACCTTGCTAGATGATTTAAAGATTATGAGCAGTTTACCCACGCCTATTTTCCTGCCTGCAGCTATTAAAGTACTATTTCGACGGTAAGTTATTAGCCCAAATTCATAATTTTGTTTATGGCCTTGTCGTACAATGGTTAGTACAAGCGTTTCCGAAGCGCTAAATCCCAGTTCGATCCTGGGCTTGGCTACATTTAGGACTTTTAATAC